>Ga0209628_10000172_pt1 | contig 36678 bp, 22 predicted proteins | sample TergutCu122P4_FD_187285 | JGI IMG/M metagenome (GOLD analysis project Ga0209628, IMG submission 187285) | Cubitermes ugandensis P4 segment gut microbial communities from Kakamega Forest, Kenya - Cu122 P4 (SPAdes) (version 2) | ecosystem: Host-associated > Arthropoda: Insects > Digestive system... | reverse complement strand
TAGGGCAAATCCTTTCCTTGCCAAAGCGTTTTGGGGTCCAAACAGTCTACCAAACCTAAATACAAACTGAAAGCAGCTACTTTTATCGCATTACTATCACATTCTATTCCGTAAATGTTGTCCGTTAGCAAACTTTTTAATGTCTCAAAATCAGATAATTTCTCTATGTTTTGCGCATTTTCATAACGCTTAACCAACCGTTTAAAACTTTCCACTAAAAAAATTCCCGAGCCGCAAGCAGGGTCTAATATTTTAAATTTATACTGCGTTTCTCCGGTATTTACAGGTAATTTCTCATTTAAAATTAACGTTACCAACGCAGGCGGCGTATAATAGACGCCCGAAGCCTTTTTTTGTATGGGAGCAACTTTTGCCAAAAAATTCTCATAAATTTGACTTATTAGTTCAATTTGGATAATACTAAAATCAAACAATCGCCAATCGGGAAATAAAGGCACTTTTTGATAACCAACGGTAAAACATTGGCGAATAATTTCTAAATGCTCCTTTTTTACTTGCTGTATTTCCCCTGCGTCAATCGAAAAAACATTCCCGTTAAAATGATTTTCTAATTTCTCAAACAGCGAATAAGTTGCGTTTAAGTCTTTCAAAATGTCAAAATAACTCACCGCGTTATCCTTAATTTGTGCGTAAAATTGAGTGTCAGTGGCTTTTCTGTCTTCCAAATACAAAAGGAATAATGAGCGTAAAATTAACCGATGAATAAGATTGATTTCTAATTCGTTCTTCAATTGTTCGGCTCCTTGTGTCAAGCTTTCAACAAGATATTTGTCAACTCGTCGCTGTAAATTAATTTTTTTTCTGATGTCAGCCGCTTCTTCAATAGTCCAAATTAAACCCGAATCGATGGCGACGGACGAGAAAATACGGTTTAATTCTTCCAATCGTTCTGTATCAGACAGTTTGCAGCCGGCTAATTCTTTTCTCTTCATTTCTTCCTCAAAATTTGTTTTGTCTGTAAGCAAGACAGGCATTTCTATGCAGTTGTAAAACCTGATTTCAGTATCGCTATACACATACAAGAAAGACACTTTTCTATAGTTCCATGCTTTCTTATGAATATCGGCGATTAGTTCCAGTGTCTGTCTATCAAATGATACTACTTTTTTGATAAAAACAGCAGGATAACTGTTTTTTTCATCTTGACTGAAATAAATCTGGTCTATTCCAAATTCTTTGGTCTGTTTAATGACTTCTTTTTGAGAATCTGAAAGTTTTTGAAAGTTATGAACATTTACTGCTCTTTCTAGGTAAAACTTTTCTATGACGATGTGCTGCTCCATAATCTATATTGTTTTAAAATCCACCCTCGCATCCCGCATCTGCAGGGCGGTATTGGTTTTCAGTTCATCATTGCCGGCAAACAGACGGTCTAAGGTTATCACTTTTTGGGGTTGCAAAGCGATGATTTCGGCGGCAATTTCCAAATCCATAACTGTCAGGGCAATAATCAGTTCGTTGTTGTTGATGCTGTAGTAATTGCCTTTGTTTTCGACCTTTTCGGTAAGCGGGTAGCCCGATTTTATCATCAGTTCTACAAGCATGTTTTCGGTTTGGCTTTCGGGCTTCACAGGGTCGATAAACAGTTCCATTTGCTGTTCGAGGTTTTCTGCCGTGACGTCTTTGCTGCGCCATACCTTGAAATTGGAAGGCGAGAGTTGGAAGGACTTATAACCGAGGTTAGTTACAAGTTTTGAGTTACAAGTTACAAGGGGGGGGGAGGCGTTTTCTTGTAAATCGTAACTCGTAACTTGTAACTCTTGACCTGTAACTCGTAACTTCTCAATCACGCGTCGGATACGCTCCCGCGAAATATCGGCAATCGTTTTGTAGCCCGACTTGAAGGCTTCGCTGTTCGCGTCGCAGGGTTCGGGCAATTGAACTAAAATAAACTTGCGGGAGCCGCCGTCTTCTTTGTTGAGTTCCAAGACGGCTTGGGCGGTGGTGCCGCTGCCGGCAAAGAAATCGAGGATATAATCTTGATTGGAGCAATAAAGATTTATCATCCTTTTTATTAACTCTACAGATTTTGGATAATCAAAATAATCTTTCCCATCAAAAAGTTCTTTTAGATTTTGAGCGGCATTTTGAGAATGACCAACTTCGGTGTATTTCCAAACAGTCATTGGTGTAATTCCTTCTTTTACTTCATTCAAAAACTTTTTAACTCGTGGCGTATTATCTCCATTTTCTCCAAACCAGATCCTATTATCCGCAACCATTTCTTCATATCGTTCTTTGGTATACAACCAGCAACGACCATTCGTGGGCAGAAGTTTTTTTCCGCTTGGTGTTGTAATCTCATAAACTTTATTTTTAATTACAGGTCCCACTGTCATATCTGAGGACGTCCAAGCGCCTCTTGAATCATCATCCAAATTTTTATAACGTTCATCGCCGCTTCTTATTAATCCTTTATTTTCAGCGCATTCTATTTTTTTTGCAAAACAAAGAATATAATCGTGACTTTCGGAAAAATGCTTTTTCAGGTTTACGGGCGCAAATGCCCTTTCCCAAATAATTTGCGCCACAAAATTCTCTTCCCCAAAAATTTCGTTCATCAACAGTCGCAGGTTATGTACTTCGTTGTCGTCGATATGCACAAAGATCACGCCGTTTTCGCGTAGCAGGGTGCGGGCGAGGAAGAGGCGCGGCAGCATCATGTTGAGCCAGTTGCTGTGGTAATGTCCGTTTTCGCGGCTGTTTTTGCGAAACAAGCCCTCTTTCATCAGAAGCCCCTCTTCGTCTTTTTCGCCTGTGCGTTTTTCGTAGTCTTCAAGGTTTTCCTTAAAACGGTCTGGATAGATGAAACTGTCGTTGCCCGTGTTGTAGGGCGGGTCGATGATGATGCACTTGATTTGGTTGTAATACGAATTTTGCAGGATTTTCAACACTTCCAAGTTTTCCCCTTCGATAAAGACATGTTCGGTCGCGTCGAAATGGACGGAGAGTTCGGGCAGCGGTTTCAGGGTAGCCGTAGTACGCTCCTGTAAAATCTTAAACGCATCGGCTTTGCCCGCCCAGTTGAGCATATAGCGTTCGTTATGAAAATCAATATCATCGGCAAAAGCGGCTTTGAATTTTTCCATGTCTATCTTTCCTTCCGAAAAGACGTTTGGGAAGAGCTCACGCAACACCGAGATGTTATTTTGCTTTATATCAAACGATTGACCGTCCATATCTTATGTTCGTTTTAAAATAATTTTATATCATCAATATCTGCACCATAATACGCTCAATTTGTTTACTTATTTAAATCACCCCTCTGCATCCTTTTTTCGTATCTCATTTCGTCGGATTTTGCCCGAGATGGTTTTGGGGAGTTCTTCTATAAATTCCACGATACGTGGGTATTTGTAGGGGGCGGTCACTTTTTTGACGTGGTTTTGCAGTTCTTTTTTCAGTTCTTCGGATGGGGAGTACGATTTTGCAAGAACGATAGTTGCTTTGACCACCTGTCCACGTAGCGGGTCTTCCACTGCAGTCACGGCACATTCCAACACGGAGGGATGTTCCAACAGCGCGTTTTCCACTTCAAAAGGACCGATCCGGTAGCCCGAACATTTGATGACATCGTCGCTACGTCCTACAAACCAGTAATATCCGTCGCCGTCGCACCAAGCCATGTCGCCTGTCCGGTAAATCCCTTTTTCTTTGTTCCAGCAAGTCCGGGTGGTTTCTTCATCCAAATGATATTCTTTGAACAACCCTGTCGGGCGCTTTGGATAGGTACCTGTAACCGCAATCACGCCTACTTCGCCTTTCTCACATTCACGATCATTTTCATTCAGGAGTCTGATGCCGTACAAAGGGGCTGGTTTTCCCATTGAGCCGGGTTTCACTTCGTCCCAGCCGAAATTTGCCAGCAAGACCGAGCTTTCCGTCTGTCCGAACCCTTCGTGAATCGTTAGTCCCGTTTTTTGTTTGAATTGATGAAAGACCTCCGGGTTCAATGGCTCGCCCGCAACACTTGCATGTTGAATGCAACTGAAATCGGTCCCCGACAGGTCTTCTTTAATCAGATACCGGTAAATGGTGGCAGGAGCGCAAAAGGTGGTGGGACGTATGGTTTCGATGGCTTTGAGCATCAGCGCGGGGACAAACTTTTCGGTGTCATACGCGCCGATTGCCGCTCCGCAAATCCACTGTCCGTAAATCTTTCCCCAGGCAAACTTCGCCCAGCCCGAATCGGTCTGTGTCCAATGGATGGCATTGTTCTGCACGTGCTGCCAGTAAAGCGCAGTTACAATATGTCCCAAAGGAAGGGTATGGTCGTGCAATACCATCTTAGGCATTCCCGAAGTGCCGGACGAAAAATAAATCAACGCCGGCTCGTCCGATTTTGTTGCGACCCGTAGGAGATAATCAGAAGAATGTTTCATCTCCTGCCGGAAATTCACACACCCTTCGGGAATATTCGTAACTTCCGTCGAAAGAACATCCCCCACTACGGCAACGGTCTGCAAGGTAGCGCATTGTCCTTTGGCATTCTGAATTTGACCCACGACCTCCCGGTCATCAACCGTCACAATCATCTTTACGCCGGCGAGGTTGCAGCGGTACACGATATCTTTGGCTGTCAGTTGGTAAGTGGCTGGAATACAAATCGCGCCGATTTTGCACAACGCTGTGATGCACCACCATACGTCGGGGCGCTGCTTTAAAATCAGCATGACCACATCCCCTTTGCCAATGCCGAGGTTCAGGAATGCGTTGGCAGCCCGGTCAGACAGTTCCTTCGCATCGGCAAACGTAAACCTCATAGTTTGAAACCGGTCGTCGCACCAAGACAACGCTAATTTGTCCGGTTCCCTTTGTGCCCATTCATCCACGATGTCGAATCCGAAATTAAAGTCATCGGGTACATCGACGCGGTAGTTCTCTATAAAATCTTCGTAAGAAGCAAACGCCGCTCTCGGTAAGTATCTGTGTAGTATTGGATTCATCTCTTTATAGTCGTATCGCATATAACCGTCAGAAAAGAAGCCGCCCCGTCCACCGCCCGTTGACCATGTGGCAGCATGGGGTCAAAATAGATGCAATCGCCCTGATTCAGAATATAATCGTCTTTGCCGATTCGGATTTTGACCTTGCCGGAGAGGACATAGTTGTACTCCTGTCCGGGGTGCATCACCAAAGCCGGTTCGGCATCCGAAGGCGACAACTCAACCAACAGTGGCTCCATGATTCTGCCGATAAAATTATAAGCCATCGCAGAATAGTTGTATCCTGCAAACCGCTCTACATTGACGCCTTCGCCCCGTCGTACCACCGTATGGGTATTCATACGCGGCATTTCGCCCGTCAGAAGCACCGTCATATCCACGCCAAACAATGCCGCAATCTCATATAACATTGAGATAGGAATATCCAACTTCCCTTCTTCAAACCCCCGATATTCCTCGATTGTTATATGGAGATGCGCTGCTAACGTTTCGGGCGTCAGCTCCAAAATCTCCCTTAACTCCCTGATCCGCTCCGGAATCTGCTGTAGTTTTTCTTTCATTTTGAATCAATATTTAATCCGGCTGCAAAAATACTGCTTTTTTCTTTCACAGGTATCCGCAAAACGGTTTTTAATTTCTCGTCCCATTGGGAAGTAATAGATGCCACATTGGAATAAATCTGTTGAGGCTCTCGATGCGAAGTATTAAAATCTGGTTCATATATTAATCTAAAAGCAACAATTCTAAAATAGAGCGTAGCCGGCTCCTTTCTGTACTTTTCGGCATTGTATTTACCGTACTTTTCAACAGCCCAGTCATATAGCTCTGTGGCCGATAGCGCTCGTTGGTTGATGTCGGTACCTAAAGGAAATGATTGGGATTCGCCTTCAAATGTTTCATCATTCGACACTTGTAAGATATACTCAGCCGGAATGCCTTTGCCGAAATGGGCGCTAGTCCAGGTCAGGATGCTATAGAAATAATCCGGCAGGTCTTCTGTGATAACGAAATTTGTTAAGCCCTCAATAGTAAGAACGGGGGCTACTGATGTTACTCTGTCATGGAGTTGCTCCTGTTGATAGGTACAGGAAGTAATAACAAGCAAGCAGGTTGTAAAAAATAAAAATCTTTTCATTTTTTAATAATTTTGTGTTACTATGGCAACGGCAGGGATGCCGTCGATACGTAGGGGATAACTGATAGGGAGACCGTATTTGAGAACACTTTTTCGGGAGGAATAGTCACTGTTGGGTTTACTAATGCGATGGTAGCGCTAATCCGCATCAGCAGAGTTACCTTCACCGGCAGGTCGTTTTCGTCTAAGCCGTTGAAATGGTTTATCACCCACTTGTTCAAGTCGGAGCAACCCAAAGCCTTGCTGTAGACATTGTTACCTATCGTTACAACATGCGAATGAGCGAAAGAGGCATCGGTAGCCATCTCTATCGAATATGCTACTAACACATCCTGGCCAAAATCCGACTTAGTCCAGGTCAGTACAAGCGGGTAAAGGTTGATATTGGATTCGTCGATGACAATATCTGTAAACCCTACACTCTTTAATTCCGACGCTACTACCTCGGAGGCCGGTTTGACGAACTGTTTGTCTATGTCTGTATTGCAGTTTATGAGGGTTATACAGAAAAAAGCTGCTAATAATATGTAGCCTCGAAGGCACGAAATAGGACGGGTTTTGTTCATAATTTATTAATAATTAATATTTAATCCTACGCTTATAATTCTCGGATAAGGATAGAAATTGCTGTCAATTCCGTTGTTAATCTCGGGTTCAATGCCTTTATATTTGGTGATGGTAAAGACGTTTTGGATTGACAGTCGGCAGGTTAAATCCATCCTATCGCCGACATGTCCAATGTTATACCCAAGTTGAAAATAATCCATTTTCAAAAAAGAGGCGTTAGAGAGGTAGTAGTCCGACATCGGGTTACGGTTGAAAAACTGGCTGTTACGGATGTCGTTCACAGTGTTCATTAAAAAATTATTCGGATTAAAGACCTGCGAATAATTGTCGAGGTCGGAATAGAGATTATTGTACATATAGTTGCCGATGCTAACCCGTAGCAAGGTAGAAGCTGTCCACCGTTGCCATGTCAGGGTCGTATTGAAACCTAAGAGAATATCAGGGTCGGGTTTGTGAACGAAATACTTGTCCATATCGTTGATAACCCCGTCGCTGTTCAGGTCGGCAAAAGCTCCATCGATAGGTTTTCCGTCAGGAAAGTAGAGCTGTTTATATAAATAGAAGGTACGTGGGGCATGACCAACGGCGTGCATCTGCACTAAGTTGTTCGTCCCTCCGGAGATGCTACCGGTAGCTAACCCTGCAAAGTCCGAATCGGAGCTGTTGTTTAGCGTCAGTGTGGTTATCTTCGAGTAATTGTGTGAGATATTAATTCCCATCTCCCACTGTAAATCGTATTTGCTGATAGCCACCACGTTAAGGCTAACTTCATATCCGTTACTCGTCATATTGCCAATATTTTTCACGATACTATTGGTGAGGTTACTACCTATCGGCAGGTCTATCCGGTTGAGCAGGTTCTTTGTCTTTTTGTGATACAGGTCTACGCTACCGGTAAGTCGGTTACGGAAAAACCCGAAGTCAAGCCCTATATTCGACATAGCTGTCTCTTCCCTTTTTAGGTTGCTGTCGTACTCACTGGGCTGCCACCCATGGAAAAACATGTCACCAATCTGGTATTGGGTCGTTCTATCGTTTAAAGCATAACGTGTCATATACTCATAGTTGTCTAACATCTGCTGTCCTGTCAGCCCGTATCCTATCCGCAGCTTCAGGTTCGATAGCGGTTCGACATCCCGTAAAAAACTCTCTTCGTTTGCTTTCCATGCCAATGCCACCGATGGGAACGACCCCCATCGGTTTTTTTTACTGAATTGCGAAGACTTGTCCTGTCGAACCGTCGCCGTCAGTTGGTATTTTTCCATCAGGCAATAATTCAGGCGACCATAAAACGATATCAGCGTGTTCTGATTCACATACTTAGGATAGGTTGGCTCGCTCACGATAAAATCGCCGTCGTAATTGGTGATGTTGAAACTGCGGTCGGTTCGTTTCCAATCCTGAAAGGCCAAGCCCCCCATCGCTTCCAAGCGGCTGTTAGCAATCTTTTGGGCATAGTTCAAATAAAATTCCATCAGTTTGTTCGTTTTATCCTGCTCGTATTTAGACCTTTCACCGCCTTGTATGAACTTGTTTGGCGCCCATTTTTGGGTAACGACGTCGCCTTTTCCTTTCGAGATGTCGTACCCGATGTTCAGGTTTACCCTCAATTTGGGAAAGAAATGAAACTTGTAATCCAACTGCAAGTTGCCGATGCTGCGCAGCGCTGTCCCATTATCCTCTCGGCTATAGAGCAAAGCAACCGGGTTATAAGTCGCCAGCGTGTTCAGTTGTTGCGAGTTACCTGTCAGCCATGTATAGTACCCGTTAAAGGTTTCAAAACCTTCGGCTTTAACCGGTTGCGTGGGATCCATCCGGAGAGCGGCCCCAATAGCGTCGCCGTTACCGAAGCGTGATTCGCTGTTCGTACCTTTCAGGTTGAGCTGTACCGACAGGTGGTCATCGAAGAAGGTCGGCGACAGGTTAAAAGCTACTGAGCCTCGTTTCATATTGTCTGTTTTGAGCGTTCCGTCATTACTGATAAACCCGACAGAAACGCAGAAAGGGATTTCTTCTGCTATGCTACCGCTCACACGCATGTTGTTATCCGTAATGAAGGCATTGCGGTAGATTTCGTTTTGCCAGTTGGTCGTTGCTTCCCCCTGATAGCCGATATACTTATCGCTTGTAAAAGGGTTGTTAGTTATTATCTCGCGGAAAGTGGCGGCATCCATCACATCCACTTTGCGTGCGATGGTTGAAATGGCGTTGAGTGTTGAGAAGTTGACTTTCAAGTCGCCGCCCTTTTGTCCTTTTTTCGTTGTGATGATAATGACCCCGTTGGAAGCCCTTGAGCCGTAAATCGCTGTTGCTGAGGCGTCTTTCAGGATGTTCATCGTTTCGATGTCATTCGGATTGATTGTCGATAGCACATCCGACGAGCCGGAGATACCCCCCATATCCAACGGCACTCCGTCTAAGACGATGAGCGGGTCGTTAGTTGCCGATAGCGAGGCGCCACCCCTGATACGGATACGGCTGCCTGAGCCGGCCCTTCCACCATTGGATGTGATTTGTACGCCAGCTATCTTACCCTTAGTCAGCTCTGCAGGCGAGGTCGAAGCACCCCTGAAGAAGTCTTTTTCACCGATAGCCGTCATAGAGCCGGTAAGGTCGTCTTTTCGCATCGTCCCGTACCCTATCACTACCACCTCCTCTTCCAACAGATGAGCATCTTCAACTAACACAATGCGGAATTGCGATTGTCCTGTAAAGGTGACCGTATGGGTCATAAAGCCTAAATAACTAATCTCCATGATACTGTTTCTCATCACATTGGCGAGTTGAAAAGTACCGTCAGTATCTGTCGTTACGCTATTGTTAGTACCCACTACCATCACATTAGCGCCCGGTAATGGAGCGCCCACCTTATCCAATACCTGCCCTCTAACTATCTCTTGCGAATAGGAAGCAAGCAGAAATGGCCAGCAAAATAAGAGGGAAAAAGTAATTTTTTTCGCCAATTTATTCATGCGTTTTTTAGTTTTTAAAGCCGCAAAAATACTCATTTTTTTCTTTTAGAAAGGAATTATCAGAAAAAAAGGGTATCGTTATGGCGTTTAAACGCAGCTTTCTTTCCATAAATACGATTAACAAGTCAGCGTTTTTGTTTAAAAAAATCCTTCATAAGGCCGGCGCATTCAGGTTCCATAACACCACTACGCACCTCAGTTTTAGGATGTAAGGCACAAGGAGCGAGGCGGGTGTAGCCACGTTTCTCGTCCGGTGCGCCATAGATAACGCCTGCAAGCTGTGCCCATCCGATAGCCCCTGCACACATTACGCACGGTTCAATGGTGACATACAGTCGGCAGTCAGGCAGGTATTTAGCGCCTAAACCGCCTGTGGCGGAGGTTATAGCAAGCATCTCCGCGTGTGCCGTCGGGTCGTTCAGTCGCTCTGTTTGGTTATGGGCGCGTGCGATGATACGGTCACCGCAAACGATAACAGCACCTACCGGCGCTTCGTCCTCTGCAGCAGCAAGACGAGCCTCCGCCAGGGCCTGCTTCATAAAATAATCATCGGTAAATGTTTGCATAATAACAGGTAGTTTCATTCTGTAACATTGTCGTCAAATTTTTTGCAAAGTTAGTATTTTTCGTTGAAAAAAGAAAAACTACTCCCATTCCCCAGCGATTCAGCGAGAAAAAAAATCATTTCGGTCATTCTTTTACATTTCATATCATAAATATCCGGAAAAAGATTTTTTCAAAAAAAAATACGTCTTATTATCAATATGTAAACTATTGTTTATTTTCACGCTGAATCGCTGAAAAATTTCGCATTTATGCGGTGATTGAAAAATTTCTTGTATCTTTGCGGTTATTTAATATTATGGAAGAAATAAGAAACAACTACTCAGCGCTGAATAAACTTCGGATTGAGCTACCGCCGGTAGGGGTTAAATTCAGCTTTTTCCGGCCTGAGGGTATACCTGCTTTGGAGATGGAAGCGCGTCTTTCGCTGTGTGAAATGTTGAAGACGGCACAGTGTGAGAACCGTAGTTTTTACTTTTCAAAAGCGCATACCGAAACATGTGTAGGCAAGATACTGCTGGGTATGGACGAAATGGCGCCTTTTGCCGAAAGCGGACAAATAGGGCCGCGTCTGGGTGTCTTCGAGGAGGCGCGCTGTAACCAGCATTTTTATCAGTTCGTACCCAAATTGGATAAGGGCAATACAAACTTTGTCCTTTTTGCACCGGTAGAAAAACTGACGTATGAGCCGGATGTGCTTGTCATCAGCGCTTACCCGGAGCAAGCCGAGGTTGTTATGCGCGCCATGACCTTCAGTACCGGCGAGATATATAAGTCATTGTGTACGCCGGTTATGGGTTGTGCCTGGTTGCTTATCTACCCTTACCGGAAGGCCGAGGTGAACTTTATCGTGCCTGCGCTTGTACACGGGCTGCACGGCCGGCAGTTGTACCCGGCTGATACGTTGCTTATCGGCATCCCTTACCGCTGGATACCCACCATACTGACCAATTTGGAGCGTATGCCTTTACAGTTGGAAGGACATAAAAGCAAAGCGAACTATTATGCTGAATTTGGGGGTATTATTACCGACCTGATAGAAAAATCTAATAATTTAAACACCAACAAAATATGAGAAAATCAATCGCTGCCGTGACCCATCAGCCGGGTCAATTATCTATTGAAGAAGTAGAACTTTCGCCGCCCAAGGCATCTGAAGTCGTTGTTAAAATCGTTGCTTGCGGCGTATGTCATACCGACGCTGCTGCGCTCCATCAATTTATTCCGGTCGCGCTGCCTGTTGTTTTAGGCCACGAAGGGGTCGGCATTGTAGAAGATACGGGAAGCGAAGTGACTACTCTACAGAGAGGCGACCGTGTTATCCTTTCATTTCCTTCCTGCGGGCATTGTGATTATTGCCGCGAAGGCCATCCATACGCTTGCGATAGCCTGAACAAGCTGTTTTTTGACGGGGTCTATAAGGACGGCACAAAACGCATATTTCAACAAGGGACAGAGATCTCTTCCTTTTTCGGACAGGGTTCGTTTGCTAACCATGTCATCGTAGATGCCCGCAGTGCGGTTAAAGTTGCTGTCGAATCGGACGACGATTTAGCCCAGTTATGTTCGTTAGGCTGTGGCGTACAGACAGGCGCCGGCGCTGTCCTGCTCCGTCTTAAACCGAAGAAAGGCTCCTCAATCGCTGTTTTTGGATGCGGTGGGGTAGGCATGAGCGCTATCATGGCGGCTGCCATTGCAGGATGCAGTACAATTATCGGAGTAGATATTGTCCCTTCAAGGCTAGCGCTGGCCATAGAATGCGGCGCGACGCATGTCATCAACAGTAAGGCGACAGACCCGGTAGCAGAAATAAAACGTATCACGCAAGGAGGCGCTCATAACAGCGTCGAAGCATCGGGCATCGCCGGCGTTACACTGCAAGCGCTTGGATGCCTGCGACGCGAAGGCGCCGCAGTATTACTGAGCGTCACAGGCCCGGAAACGGTCAGTATCCCCTTAGAAGCCCTTATCCTGAATCCCAGCGCTACGCTCACCGGCCTTAGCGAAGGCGCCTCCAACCCGCAAACCTTTATCCCCGAATTAGTACAATACTACCAGGAAGGACGATTGCCAGTCGACAAACTCAACACCTTTTACGGCTTCAAAGACATCGAAAAGGCTTTTCAAGATTCGCACGAAGGGACAACGGTCAAGCCTGTGCTGCGCATTTAGACCTATATGTATCATTTTTAAAATAAAACAACTATGAAGAAATTATTTATTGTTTTGACAGGACTTTTTTTAATCTGTGGCATCGGATTTGCACAGATTAACACTTTGACAGCCAAAGAAGTGAAGCAGGGATGGAAGCTGCTTTTCAATGGCAAAAATTTAGACGGATGGACGTCGGTTGGTAGAGAAACACCCCCTGAAAGAGGCTGGACAGTTGAAAACGGCGTGTTGACTGTGAACAAAGGAGGCCCTCAAAAAGGGGGTGACATCATCACGAAAGACCGCTATTCGGATTTTGACCTCATGGTTGAGTTCAAAATAACGAAAGGCGCAAACAGTGGTATCAAATATTTCTTTGTGAGATATGACAAAGGCGGATGGCTCGGCTTTGAATACCAGATTCTCGACGACCAGACACATCCCGACGCTAAAGCAGGACGCGACGGAAATCGTTTACAGGGAGGATTATATGACATGTTTGCCCCTGCAAAAAACAAAAAAGACAAACCTGTCGGCGAGTGGAACCAGGCACGGATAGTAGCCAAAGGGTCGAAAGTGGAACATTACCTGAACGGGAAAAAAATACTTACCTTCGACCGGAAAAGCGAGCAGTTCAAAGAAGCCCTTAGCCATAGTAAGTTTAATGGCAGTGAACCTATGTTTGGTGATGTCAAAAGCGGACATATTCTGCTACAAGAACATCAGGATGAGGTCTCGTTTCGAAATGTTAAAATCAAACTGTTATGAATACATCAAGAAGAACTTTTATTAAAGGCTCTGTTTGCGGAGCCATTGGCACAGCTTCCTTACCGGCCTTTCTTACCGGATGTACCGCAAAAGATGGAAGCGTCAAACTGAAACATGTCGATGTGCCGGAGATATTGGTTAAAGCGGCTGACGGGCGTCCGCTGAAAGCAGGTCTGGTAGGATGCGGCGACCGCGGAACAGGCGCAGCAGAAAATTTTTTATCTGCCGGCAATGGATTATCTATCACCGCCATGGGAGATATTTTTAAAGACCGGATGACTATCAGCCGCGAAGCGCTTTCTAAAAGAGGCGTTAATGTGCCGGACGACAAGTGTTATATAGGATTCGACGCCTATAAGAAAGTCATCGATTCGGATGTGGACATCGTACTGCTTTGTACGCCTCCCGTATTTCGTCCGCTTCATTTCGACTACGTCATCGAAAAAGGCAAACATTGCTTTATGGAAAAACCGTGCGCCGTCGACCCCACCGGCGCGCGCAAGATACTGGCCGCTTCCAAGATAGCCGATTCAAAGGGACTTTCTATCATCAGCGGCACGATACGGCGCTCACAGAAAGACTGTATTGAGACCTACCGTCGCGTGGCCGGTGGCGCTATCGGCGAAATAATCTCGGCCCATGTCATTCGCCACGGAGGCGCCTTGTGGTTCAAACGACGCGAGCCGGAATGGAGCGACATGGAGTATATGCTCCGTAACTGGGTGAACTTCTGCTGGACATCGGGCGACCACTTAGTAGAACAGTTTATTCACGAAGTCGACCAGATGTCGTGGTTTATGGGTGACAGGTCACCGGTCAGAGCAGCCGCTACCGGCGGACGGCAACGTCGGGTGACAGGCGATATGTACGACTTTTTCAGCATTGAATATAGCTATGATAAAGGTGTCCGCGCACACTGCACCTCACGGCAGATAGGCGGTTGCGACAACGAGACCAGCATCATGGTCTACGGTACCAGGGGGTATACCAATTGTCGTAACGCTATATATAACTATGACGGTCAGGAGATTTGGAAATATCCATACCCGGAGAAAGACGCCCCCGACCAGTCGATGGCCGTGCCCGACCCGTTTATCTCCGAGCATGTACGGTTAGTAACTGCTATCCGCACCAACAAGCCGGTCAACGACGCCGAAAAACATGTCCACTCCGTACTGATGACCATTATGGGACGCATGTCGGCCTATACCGGCAGGTTCGTTAAATGGGAAGATGTCCTGGCCTCTACCATGAAATTAGGCCCCGACACCTTCGAGTTTGGCCCAGTACCCAACATCCCCGAAGAGATACCCCGTCCCGGAAGAGCGCCAGCCGGATAATTTTTTCTCAACACAGAGGTATAGAGAGAACACAGAGAATACTTGTTCTTACCCAATATAGCAAGATTGAAAAATGTAAATATTATACCACTCATGGAAAGAAGAAATTTTATCAAACAATCACTGATAGCCGCCGGTGCGCTATCTCTATCCGACCGCTTCGTACATGCAGCCATGACTAAAGCCGCACAGAACCCTGTCCCCTTACGCAAATCCATCATGTGGGGAACAGTCGGCATCCAAGGCACTATCCTCGAAAAGTGCAAAGCCATCAAGGAGGCAGGATTCCACGGCATCGAGCCTAACAGCCACGACAACCGCAAAGAAGTCCTTGACGCCATGAAGGCAACCGGCCTCGTCGCTTCAAGCGTATGTAACTCCAAACATTGGCAAACAACCATGTCGCACCCCGAAGCCGAAGTGCGGAAACAAGGCATCGCCAACATGATTACAGCCATGGAAGACGCCAAAGCCTACGGTACCGATGCCGTCTTATTAGTACCAGGAAGAGTGGACGAAAACACAACCTACGAAGAGTGTTGGAACCGCTCAACCGAATGTATCAAAGAACTCGTACCGATAGCCGAAAGTATGCAGATCAAGATAGGCGTCGAAAATGTATGGAACAACTTCCTTTTAAGCCCCGTCGAGATGCGTATGTACATCGACCAGTTCAATAGCCGATACATTGGCTCATACTTCGACTGCGGAAATATCCTCGTCTACGGCTGGCCCGAACAATGGATAAAGACGTTAGGCAACAGGGTAGTACGTATCCATATAAAGGAGTTCAGCAAACAAACAGCCGACAAACAGGGACGCTCTTCCGGCTTCAACGTCAAACTGACCGAAGGCGATGTCCGATGGAAAGAAGTGATGAAAGAAATTAAACAGAACTACAAAGGAGGCTGGCTTACAACTGAACAGGGTAATTCGCGCTCGTTAGACGATCTCAAAGACCTGAGCGCCCGCTTTGATGCCATTATAGCCATGTATTAATATTATAAGAGTATGAAAATCAAATTAATAAGTCTATTATTATTCGGTTTGACAGCTTCAGTGACCCTCTTTGCGCAAACAAACTACACATCCGACTGGGCATCCATCGATAGCCGTCCTACGCCACAATGGTTCACGGACGCTAAGTTTGGGATATTTATTCATTGGGGCGTATACAGCGTACCCTCCTGGGGCCCGTTAGTGAGGGACGGGGCAAAAGGTATTTATGAATGTTATGCCGAGCATTACTGGAACAGGCTGATGAACAAACACCCTTTATTTATCAAACATCACAATGAAATGTACGGCGAATCGGTCAAGTACCAGGATTTTGCCTCCGACTTCAAATGTGAGATGTTTCAACCGGACGAATGGGCGAAGCTGTTCCAAAACGCCGGCGCCAAGTATGTTGTCCTGACCTCTAAACATCACGATGGATTTGCCTTGTGGCCAAGCCGCTACTCGTGGAACTGGAACGCGGTTGACATTGGCCCGCATCGGGATATCTTAGGCGACCTCACTACAGCCGTCAAAAAAGCCGGACTGCAAATGGGGTATTATTATTCATTGTTAGAATGGTTTAACCCCTTATATAAGGACATTGACCGTTATGTTGAAAACCACATGCTCCCGCAGATGAAAGAGCTTGTCACTAAATATGAGCCTGCCATCTTCTGGCCTGACGGCGAGTGGGATTATAATTCAGATAAGCTACGAAGTACCGACTTCCTAGCATGGCTGTATAATGAATCGCCTGTCAAAGAGACGGTAGCCGTAAACGACCGCTGGGGTAAAGAGACCCGAAGCAAGCATGGAGGCTACTATACCACCGAGTATGACCTCGTTCACAGCGATAACGTCAAAGGCGCCCGTATTCTCCACCCTTGGGAAGAATGTCGAGGCATCGGTCACTCCTTCGGTTTCAACCGGAACGAGCGCCTCGAAGACTACAGCTCATCGGAAGCCTTAGTACATCTGCTCATTGAAAAAGTAGCCTTAGGCGGTAACTTATTGTTGAACATTGGCCCGACAGCCGACGGACGTATTCCCGTCATCATGCAACAGCGCTTGTCCGACATGGGTCAATGGTTATCAGTAAACGGCGAAGCCATCTATGCAACCCGCCCGTGGGAGGTAGCCTCCAAAAACGCCGAAGCATCTGCCTGGTACACCACCAAAGGCAAAGACCTGTACATCATCTTCACCGCCTATCCCACCAAGCCCGTAGTCATCAAAGACATCCCCCGCAAACCCGAAACCCTCAAAATGTTAGGCACCCCCCAAAAAGTATCCTACACCTACAGCGACAAACGGCTCACCATCCACCCCCCCGCCCTCACCATCGCCCAATCCCCCTGCAACTACGCCTGGGCCATCAAGATAACCAACTGCCTGTAGCTCCCCGCCTTGACGCAAGTTTGGAACTTATAACTCCCAAAAAACTAATTCTCCGTATTTATTTGCATCAAAGCAAACGATTTGATTTGAATGTATTGTTTGAGATAGTTGAATTATTGGCTCAAGACAAACCATTACGGGAAGATAATTATGCACACAAATTAAAGGGGCAGTATATTGGTATTTGGGAATGTCATCTATGAAGAGACCAATGAGTACATCCCCCTGTCCCCATTTTCTTCCCTTCGGAAAGAGACAGATTATTTATTTACATCAAGGAACGTTCTTCCATTCTGAAAGAGACACATTTGTTCCGCAAGCGAAACAGACACATTGTCTGACTATTAACACTAAGGAACGTTGATTGATTTTCAAAGGAACGTTCAAAGGGGGATTATAATGCAGATTATTAATTTAGTGAAGTCGTCATGTTACAGTTAAGAATCGGAATAGACGCAGGTTCAACTACCCTGAAGTTCGTCGTTCTAAACGACAGAAACGAAATCATTTATAAGTCGTACCGCCGACACAAAGCCGAAATTCGGCAGATGTTCAGGGAAGAATTGAACGCTATTAGCAGGAGATTTGTCCAAGCAACGTTTTCGGTTGCGGTCACAGGCTCGGCGGGTTTAGGTATTGCCGAACAGACAGGTCTACCGTTTGTGCAGGAAGTGATAGCAGCGGTCAACCTGAAAAAAAAATTGTATCCCTACGCTAAGACATTACTCGATATAGGTGGCGAAGATGCCAAGATAGTTTTCCTCGCCGATAACAAGCGTCCCGACATCCGGATGAACGGCAGTTGTGCGGGCGGTACAGGCGCTTTTATTGACCAGATGGCGTCGTTGCTTAACATCCAGACCGAGCAGTTAGGAATAGAAGCCTTACGATACGGTAAGATTTACCCTGTGGCATCCCGATGTGGCGTTTTTGCCAAAACAGATATACAGAACCTGATTAGCAGGCATGTAACGCTTCCCGATATAGCTGCATCAGCATTGCACGCCGTCGCTCTACAAACGCTGACCAGCTTAGCTCATGGATGTGAAATTGTGGCGCCGGTTCTTTGTACCGGCGGCCCACTGACGTTTATTCCTGCCTTACGCGACCGGTTTTGCGAAATCCTTCAACTTAGCTCCAAAGATTTTTTTGTGCCTGACAACAGTGAGTTTTTCTCCGCGCTTGGAGCTGCATTATATGCCGGTGAGAAATCACAATCCTTCGATTTGGAAGCACTTTTAAAAAACCAGGCTAATAATTCTGTCGAATATTCAGCCGGTTTGCCGGCTCTTTTCGGTAGCAAAAAAGAATATGAAGCATGGAAGCAGAACCGGAATATCAAACCGCTGTCATTCACTGCGCTCGAAAATGTGGAGGGGCCTTTGTTTTTGGGTATTGATTCCGGCTCGACGACCACAAAAATAACCGTTATAGATGATAAACAGCGTATTGTCTTTAAGTATTATGCCAACAACGACGGCGATTCGCTGCAAAGAGCCATTGAAGGGTTGAAAGAATTTTACTGCAAGGCCGAAGCGAAAAAGATAGTCACATCGGCTGTCACCGGATATGGCGAAGATTTGATTCGTTCGGCTTTAGGTATAGACTATGGGATTGTCGAAACGATGGCGCATCTAACAGGCGCTCAGTTCATCGACCCGTTGGTGTCATTCGTCCTCGATATCGGCGGCCAGGATATGAAATCGATATTTGTCAATAACGGGGTCATCTCAAATATCGAACTGAACGAAGCCTGCTCGTCGGGGTGTGGCTCCTTTCTGCAAAATTTTGCTTCTACCATTCAACTGAACTTAGAGGATTTTTCCAATATGGCCTGCCTGTCGAAACATCCTTCCGATTTAGGTTCACGCTGTACTGTTTTTATGAACTCAAAAGTCAAACAGTCGCTGCGCGACCATGCTGGGATTGATGATATTGCCGCAGGGCTGGCTTATTCGGTCGTTAAGAACTGTCTGTTTAAGGTGCTGAAAATATCGAATTTGAACATGCTGGGAGAACATCTTGTCGTACAGGGAGGAACGTTCCGTAACGATGCTGTCTACCGGGCATTGGAACTCATCTCAGGGAAATCGGTTAGCGCGACAGATCATCCAGAGCTTATGGGAGCATTTGGGGCGGCGCTGTTTGCTTATAAAATGTACGACCGTTATCAGCACAGTGGCACAGAGGTGCACAGCGGGTTGGATAATATAACTGCTACTACTTCGGAAGTGCAGTGTAAAGGATGTGCTAACCGGTGCGCGGTCGTAAAGATGATATTTACAAATGGTAACGTTTGTTATGCGGGGAATAAATGTGAAAAGGTTTTTTTTAATAAACATTCAATCCCGGCTAAAGGACTCAACGCTTTTGAGAAGAAAAATAAACTGTTGTTCGACCAATCCCCGACATCCCCCAGCCCTCATAACATCCCCTTTCCCCCATCAAAGGGGGAAAGGGGGAAAGGGGGAAATCATAATTCTGAATGCAGAACGATTGGCATCCCGCGTGTGTTGAATATGTTCGACGACTTCCCGTTTTGGAACGCTTTGTTTGCCGCTTGTGGCTTTGAGGTTGTCTTATCGCCCGAATCAACCGTCGCCCTTTTTCAGAAAGGCATAGGCAGTGTGATGTCGGATAATATCTGCTTCCCTGCCAAATTAGTGCATGGTCATATCGTGGCGTTACTCGAACAAAAGCCGGAACGTTTGTTTTACCCGTTGATACCGAAAACGGAAAAAGAGTTTTCTAACACTTCCAACTCATTCAACTGTCCGGTAGTTAGCGGCTATCCGGATGTCATTCGCAGTTCGATAGACCCCGAAGGCAAATACGGCATACCGTTTGATACGCCTGTTATCGGTTTTAATTCAGAGAAAACACTGAAAAAAACTTGTTGGAGATATTTCTCAGGGATAGGTGTGGCAAAACAAACTTTCGATACTGCTTTTCGTCTTGCTTTGGGTGTCAGGAACAACACAACGAAACAATTAGTTGAATATCAAAATGATATTTTGCAAAAAGCCATTCGCGACCATTCCATGGTTTTTATTGTCGCCGGTCGTCCCTACCATACCGACCCGTTGATACATCAAAAAACCGGACAAATCTTGTCGGATTTAGGGGTGATAACGCTTACTGACGATGTATTCAGAAATCTCCCGCTTACGACAGGCAACGATTTTAGCAACCTTAACTTTGTTTCGCAATGGTCGTATCCTAATCGCGTCATACAGACTGCTTTACAAGTAGCCCAACTTCCCCGTAACGTCCAGATGGTTCAACTCAACTCCTTCGGTTGTGGCCCTGATTCGTTCCTGATGGATGAGGCATCCGAGATATTGAAAAAAGCAGGCAAACATCTGACCGTTATACGCATAGATGAGATAACCAGTCCAGGCTCTACCCGTTTGCGCCTGCGCTCTTTGGTCGAATCACTGAAAGCTTCCTCCCAATCGACCCCAGCATCTAATTACAACTACAAAGGCTATCGTGCTACATTCGACAAACAAGACTGGCAAAAAACCATTCTCATCCCCTGGTTTTCGGATTTTATCTCCCCATTTTTACCTGCTATTGGGAAGCTATCGGGATATACTTTTGTGAACCTACCCCCTTCCGACCGCACTTCCGCCGAAGTGGGGTTGAAATATGGACACAACGAAGTATGCTATCCTTCTACATTAGTTTTAGGAGATATAATAAAAACGCTTCAATCCAACAAATATGACCTGGGTAAGACTGCGGTTGCTATCACACAGACCGGCGGCCAGTGCCGGGCGACCAACTATATCGCTCAAATAAAGACCGGATTAACACGGGCCGGATATGAAGACATTCCCGTTATTTCGCTAGCTACCGGTCAATCGATTCAAAACGAACAGAAAGGATTCAGCCTGCCCTGGCGCAAGCTACTCAATATAGTAGCCTACGCTGTGCTTTATGGCGACGGACTCTTTCAGATGTACAACGCTACCGCTGTCAGGGAGAAGACAAAAGGCCATGCAAGAAAGCTTTTCGACTTCTATATGTCGAATGGAAGCGCTTGTGTGGCACGTAATGATGCCCGTAGCTTGCTCCAATTATTAGAACAAGCCGTCGCCGATTTCAACCTTATTCCGGTACAAACGTGTGAGTTTACCAAAATCGGACTGATAGGAGAAATCTTCGTCAAGTATAACAACTATGCACAAGCGTTTATCTCGGAATGGCTTCGTGAAAAGAATATGGAAGTAATAACACCGCCTATCATAGACTTCATCATGCAATATTTCGTTAATATACAGGTAAATAACACACACGGCATCGAATCGGTATCCTTAGTCGAAAAAATGATTCAACCCGTTTTTCGTAACTATATGAACAAGCGTATACAAAAAGCCGAAGCTATCCTAAAGGATTTCCGCTATTATATCCCGTGTGAATCCATCTTTACAAAAGCCCGTTTTGCTGAAGACATTTTACACTTGTCCAATCAGTTTGGCGAAGGCTGGATGATACCCGCAGAAATAGCAACTTACGCCCGCAAAGGGATAGAGAAGGTGGTGTGTATTCAACCCTTCGGCTGTATCGCCAACCACATCGTAGCCAAAGGCATAGAAAAACGCCTGAAAAAATTCTATCCCAACCTCGAACTCCTCTATTTGGACATCGATTCGGGTATAGCGGAAGTCAACCTGCAAAACCGCCTCCATTTCCTGATGGAATAAGATTTCAACACAGAGACACAGCGAACACGGAGGTTCACAGATACCTTTTCACCGATTCTTCTCTTTGCTACCTTTTGGCGGCAGATTAACCGCTATCAAAAAGAAGCGCGACAATTAGAAAGAACCCCAGAAATATTTTTTTTTGAAAATTACAGAAAATCAACTATTTTTGCCGCATGAAATAGAAGGGAAAAGAGTTTTTAACGCGCTATTGCCTGACATTATTCAAGTGTAAAAAATAAATAAAAAAATATTATCATGTTAGCTGAAGTATTTAAAATGGTAAAAAGCAGCCGGATAACATTCCGGAGCTTTTTTAGACAATGGATTTTATTGGCTGTTTTGGCACTGTCTTCGACAGGGATCAACGCACAACGAATCATCAACATCAATAGCGAAAACGCTATTCAAGGGACGTCGCTTCTATCCACTCCGACGATAGTGACGGACGATTATTTCGGAGCGCCGGAACAAGCCCGTGAATTTATTTTCAATCCGGAGTTATTATCGATGACAAAAAATAATGAGGGCGATATACTGTTTCTTGATTTTTTTGAAGATAAACGCTTCCATGGGCGGATACAAAATGTAACCCATTTCATTAATGGTGTAACCGGTATCACTGCGAGAATAGACGATTCGCCGTTCAACTATTGTCATATTGCCGTTTCAAAGGCGGGTATTTCGATCATTGCAACGATATTCGATAAAAATGAATCCTATCTAATTTCTAAAAATGGAGCAACAACCTATTTATGCCGGTATAAATCTACTTCTTTGAGAGAAAAAGAATTACCTGGCAAGGAACTCATTCCACCCGTCCCTCCGGTAGCTACTCCAATCCCAATGCAGGGTGTATCTCAGACTTCAGGTGAGTTTTTGCCTCCCATCGAGTTGCGGGTTGATAAAGGAAATGAAACGCTACCCGGCTCGCTTGCTTCTTGTGGTAACGCAGGAATAGATGCCCCAGTAACAATCGATGTCTTGATAGCATACACGCCAAAAGCAAGGCAATGGGCTGCTAATAATATCGGTATAGATCATGTTATTGCGCAAGCAATGATTAATGCTAACTTAGTCATAAGCAATTCAAATACGAACATTACTTTCAATCTGGTTTACCAATATGAAACAACCTATACAGAAACTACAAGCCAATATACCCCTGAAAATCAAAAAGATATCGAAGATGCTATAAATGCTGTAACGTATACAAATGATGGGCTTATGGACGAAGTACATGCTCTTCGGAAACAGTATAAAGCGGATTTAGTGATTCTTATTGCGCAAGTTGAAGGCGCTAGTGGAATAGGTTGGTTATTACAAAGAGAAAGTGGATTTCCTACTTATGCATTTTCCGTTTCCAATGTGCAACAAGTATTTAGCGGATATACAATGATTCACGAGATTGGTCACAACATGGGTTGTACACATCACAAATTACAAGGAGGTTCAGCAGGCATTTATTCATACTCACATGGATGGAGAGGCGAATATCCAAACAGAGTCAAATTTTCTACCATTATGTCCTACGAAAATTTTAATGATGGACAAGGTTCTTTCCCTCGTATAGCTTATTTTTCTGACCCAACTATTTCGCTTAACTCGACTGCCCTTGGACATATTGACGATGCTGACAATGCGCAGACGCTTAGGCGCACCAAGCTACTTACCTCACTTTATTCGGACGTTATCAACACTTCGCTGACTGCTATATCACTCAGCGCCGGAACGCTTTCGCCGGCTTTTGATCCGGAGGCGCTGGACTATACTGTAGAAGTAGCCAATACCGTATCTGAAATAACCATCTCCGGTACAGCTAATTACAGTTGTGCTACCGTTACCGGCAATGTTACAAATAAATCTTTAGAAACAGGCGCCAATGTTATCACGCTCGTCGTTAGATCGCATGATAACAGTGTGGAAAAATCGTATAAAATAACCGTTCTTCGCGACCCGCCTGTTTGTTATTCTTATGATAGCCGCCCTGTTTTTCCAAGTGACATCACCGCATCCGAAGGAGACGATCAACTCAACTTGATGATGAACCCGGCAGTTCCGATTGTTGATCAAAGTGGCTCATTAACTTTGGATATGCTTGCTTCTTCCTCTCCCTATTATATTAGAGAAAGCAGTAGTTCGAGTTCTTGTCATTTACTAATAGGTAATGGTTCGGCTTATTTAAATACAATGCAGTTTAAAGTAACCCAAGGCGGGAGTTATAAATTTACGGTTTCTCGGCAAGCTATTATGACCTTTTTCGATTCCTCTACTCCTTCATGTACGGGTTTCATCACATCCAACGCTTATTGGTCCGAAAACGGCACCTCATTTTATTATGGATCTACAATCATTGATGTGACCTTAGAGGCTAATAAAACATATTATTTAAGAATAATTATTGCCCGATACACAACAGATCCAATAGAGCCACTTAACCTTACAGTAGTCGGAACAGGTACACTTTTTACAGAATCTGTCATCCCATACAAGATGGGATATACTTATGTCGCTGTCAGCCAGATGGATAATATAATCAAAGCGCAAAGCGCATCTGCTGATTTCAGGACGCTGACAGCCGGAGCGTATACAGTATATGGTTTGCCATACTCAAAAGCCGTAACGACCGACCCTGCCATTGTTGTCGAAAAAACACTTGCAGAGTTGGAAAGCTCTGGATGTTTTAAACTCAGCAAGACTTCAGTAAGTCTTTCTATCACTTCTAATATACAGGTTTTTGGTATCAGTATTTCAAGCAATGCAGGGGGAAGCGTTAGCGTTAGTTCGCCCTCTTCACCCGACGGATTAGCAGTACCTATTGGCGAAAGAGTGTCCCTGAACATAACAAGCGACCTCGGATATGAGCTAAAAGCGATTGTTGTACATAAGACAGGCGAGGCGTCTAACGAACTCACGCTAACTGAACAGGGAGGAATTCTTGGCTTCGACATGCCTGCTTTTGGCGTCAATATCGTGGCTACTTTTGGTTATAATGACGACCAGCTAACGCTTTTGGACGTTAGAGACGCCATCAACATGTACGCTGACTTTACCTTTGAACAGGCGGATGTGTTTGATGAACCAACCCTGATACAGGCATTAGAGAACGCTATCAATGATTTATTGACGGATAGAAATTTAAATTTTTCGGTTATCGCCTCCGACATCACGATAGAAAGCAAAACCTTTGCTATTGCAGGAACGGCAGCTTCAACTTCGGGAACAGACGGTGATTTTTCTTATAAAGTCACTTTGGAAATTACCGGCGTAACAACGCTAATAACAACCCAAACGAAAACCGGCGTCATTACAGCCATTCCGTATGATAATACACAGGATAACATAGATATAACAGCAGCCAAACAGACTTTAGAAATCGCTACTTTTACCACTACCGAAGCTGTTGTTTCAACCATCGAATCGGCAAAAACAAAAGCCTTGGAACTTATCGGAGCGCTCAACCTGAACGGTGTGTCGGTGGCTATCATCGACGAATCGTTTTCACCGGCTATAACAGGCTCGCCTCAAAACTTGAGCGGAACCATTGGAACTTATACCTTCAAAGCCAATCTAAATAAAGGCGCCGGTACGATGCAAACGACCAATCAATTGACGCTTACTATAGCTGCCACATCCTACGACCCGACACAGGATAATGCCGACATTTCGACGGCGCTATCCATTGTCACAGGTACATCGTTCACAACTACACAAGTGGAAGTAGATAATTCAACACAAGCAAAAGCAAAGGTTGAAACTATCCTGGCCGGTCTATCTTTAAACAGCGTAACAACAGAAGTAGTAGGCGTTTTATTTACAGGGGCTACAGCAGGAACGGCAACCTCGCAGAACGGCTTCCCTGGCAGTTATACCTTTACCATCAAACTGAACAAGGGCGGCGGCACAGAGCAAGAGACCGGCGTATTGACGCTGACCATAGCTGCAACTCCCTACGATGCTACACAGGATAATGCCGATATATCGGCAGCAAAAACTGTAGTAGAAGGCGCTACTTACCTAACTACACAAGTCAATGCACCGGATGCGACAAGTGCAAAATACGTAGTCGAAACGATCAACACCTTACTACATCTCAATGGAGTAATACCTACTGTCAATGAAGATGAATTTTTAGCGGCGGTTGCAGGGACGTATGTTACGCCAAACGGATTAGACGGTAGCTATACCTTTACTGTCAGTCTGAATAAAGGCGGCGGTACAGAACAAACAACGGGTACGCTGACGCTAACGATAACAGCAACACCCTATACGCCGCCTGCTACCTGGTTAGTGAATATCGCCCCAACCGCTTACGGGACGGTAACAGTTAGTCCAACAGGCGCTATTGTTGAAAATACAACTGTCACACTAACCATCACCCCGAATGAAGGGTATGAGTTAGACGAAATCAATGCCTTTAAGGCTTCGAATGTAACTGACATCGTGACGCTCTCAGGGACAGACAATACTCGAACCTTCCTGATGCCTGCATACGACGTAATGGTAGAAGCAACTTTCAACAAGACCACCGACCAATTAGCTGTGGAAGAAGCCATTCTACTGATTAACAATATGAGCGCCGTATCTATCCCACAAGCTACAGCCAATACGGAGGCTACTGTGAAAAATGTACTTGCCGGCTATATCAACGCTCTACCAGGCATGAACGCGACAGGTATCACCGTAGAAGCCGCCGACATAACGTTTCCGACAATTAACCCGGCTACCGAAGGTACAACGACTAACCTTGCCGGAACGAATGGCAGCTTTACATTTATCGTAACACTGAAGAAAACGGGTAGCGCATCGGTATCAACTAATTCCAAAACGGGTGTTATCGTTGCCACTGCATACGACCCAACACAGGATAATGACGACATCGCAGCCGTCAGGCTTATCGTTGAAGGCGCTAATTATTCTGCCACGCAAACAGAGGTGCAGAATATCGCTCAGGCGAGGGCCAAAGTGGCGACACTTCTGACAGGTCTGAATTTAAACGGCGTAATTACGACAGTCGTAGACGTCTCTTTCCAAGCTGCTACAGAAGGAACGGTTGCCTTACAAAGCGGCGTCAACGGGAGTTATAAATTTACAGTGAAGCTGAACAAGGGCGGCGGCACAGAGGTTACTACAAATGAGCTGACACTCACAATTACGGCTACACCCTACGATCCGGCACAGGATAACGCGGATATTTCGGCAGCCAAAACGCTCATTGAAGGAACCCCCTTTACGACTACACAACTGATAGCGCCTGACATTACAAGCGCCCGGACTGTTGTAAACGCCCTGATCACCTCACTTTCTCTCAATGGCGTAATCACACAGGTCATCGATGGTACTTTCTTAGCGGCTATTGCCGGAACAGAAAGTACGCCTACCGGCACAAACGGTAACTTTACATTTACCGTCACACTGAACAAAGGGGGCGGCGCTGAGCAGATAACGGCATTACTAACGCTTACCATAACCGCTACGCCTTTTATGCCTCCTAACACTTACTTAGTGACTGTGGCCATGACCACCAACGGTCAGGTAACAGCCAGCCCTGCTAATCCGGTAGCCGAAAATGCAACGGTCACCTTGACTGTCACGCCTTCTGAAGGTTATGAATTGGATGTTATTAATGCTTACAGGACAAGCAATATATCCACTTTAGTTCCACTCTCGGGCACAGGCAATACACACACGTTCACGATGCCGGCATTTAACGTAACGGTAGAGGCTTCTTTCGACAAGACCGCCGACCAGACCAATGTCGAAACGGCTATTGCTTTGATTAATACGATGAACAGTGTGTCAATACTGCAAGCTACCGCCAATACGGAAGCTACTGTAAAAACAACACTCGCAGGGATGATCAATATCTTGCCGGGAATGAGCGCTACTGGGATAACTGTCCTTGAAACTGACATTGCACTCAATGGATTTGTGGCGGCTACAGCAGGCACAGTTACAAACCTTATCGGCGCAAACGGCAACTTTACATTTATTGTTACACTGAAAAAGAACAATAGCGCTTCGCTGACAACGGTCGTTAAACCCGGCGTCATCGTTGCCACCGCTTACGACCCCTCACAGGATAATGCTGACATCGCAGCAGCGAAAGCAATCATCGAAGGCGCAACTTACACCGACTTGCAGGCGAACATACAGACATCCGAACAGGCGAAAGATAAGGTTATTTCCATCATCGCCGGACTAAGTTTGAATGGCGTAACGACGGAGGTTGTTAGCGGTTCTTTTAGGGCAGCTTCCGAAGGAACTGTCAGTTTGCCTAACGGCATCGATGGCAGTTATACCTTTACTATCAAATTAAACAAGGGCGCAGGTACACAAGTAGTTACCAATATGCTGACATTAGTTATCACCGCTACTCCCTACAATGCTTCGCAAGATAACAATGATATTTCTGCTGCCAAAGCTATTGTCGAAGGAGCGCCTTTCATCACCACACAAACGAATGCGCCCAACATCGTTAGCGCTAAAGCGGTCGTTGAGGCAATTATTTCGGCGCTTCCGTTGAACGGCGTTACGGTATCTGTTATGGATGGCGTGTTTACAGGGGCTACAGCAGGTACTTCCGGAACACATGGAGGAACCAATGGCAGTTATACCTTCACCGTCGAACTGACAAAAGGCGCCGGCACGATGCAGACGACCTCCCAACTGACGCTGACCATTACCGCCACACCTTATACGCAGGCCGGTCAATACATTCTCCAAATCACCCCGTCTATGAATGGAGCAGTGACAGCCGATAAGACGAATCCAATAAACGAAAATGAAACAGTCACGCTGACCATCACGCCTGCTAATGGTTATCAATTAGACGCTATCAATGCGTTCCAGACAGGCGCGACGAATGTGCCGGTAGCCCTTACAGGCACAGGCGTTACGCGCACCTTCTGGATGCCAGGCCATGATGTAACTGTAGCGGCAACATTTACGAAGACAACAGACCAAGAAGAGGTAGAGACAGCCATAGGATTGATTAACGGATTGACTAACATGAGCGTCCAGCAGGAGACGGCCAATACGGAAGCGACCGTCAAGGCCTGGTTAGCCGATCATATTAACGCCCTACCGGGTATGGCAGCAACGGGTATTGCAGTCAGCGCCAACGACATCTCCATCAGCGGATTTAACGCTGCAACAGCCGGGACTGCTACGAATCAGACGGGTACTAATGGCGTCTTCTCCTTCTTTGTTACCCTGTCAAAAACCGGTAGCGCTACTGTAAACTCTAACGTCAAGAATGGGGTTATCATCGCCACACCCTTTGCTTCTATTAAGTATGATGTGACAATTACTGCCACCACGAACGGGACAGTAACGGCCAACCAGACGAATATCACTGCCGGTACTACCGTTACCCTGACGATAACGCCTGCAACTGGATATGAGTTGAATACCATCATCGCTACAAAAACCGGCGATGCGAGCTTAGTCGTTACGCTTACCGGAACTGGCGCTTCACGACAGTTAGTTATGCCAGCATACGATGTGACGGTTACCGCAACATTCCAAAAGACAGCCGACCAGTTGGCTGTCGATGCAGCAATAACGGCTATCGACGGACTGAACACGCTGACTGTCAGCCAGGCTGTTGCCAATACTCAAGCAACGGTCAAGACATGGCTAACACAGCAACTTAACGCGCTGCCTGCCGTTAGCAGCAATGGCATTGTCGTGTCGGTTAATAACATCACTTTCAGCGACTTTACTGCGGCTATTGCCGGTACTGCAAGCTCAACAGCAGGCACAAACGGTTCCTTTGCCTTTAGGGTAACGCTGACGAAAGGCAGCAGCGCTTCGGCAACGTCTGCAACCATAGATGGCGTTATCACTGCCACTACGTATAATGTCCCGATGTATTCTATCTATATATCCACTTCTGTTAATGGAATCGTAGCACCAGACCGCGATTATGTCGAAGCGGGCGTTACTATTACGCTGACTGTCACACCCGACCAGGGATATGAGTTAGAAAGCCTGACAACCACCCCGACAGTAACCCTCAACGGGACAGGGAATACGCGTACATTCGTTATGCCCTCCAATAATGTGACTGTCAGCGCTACATTCAAGAAGACACAAGCACAGATAGAAAAGGAAGCGCTTGAAGCAGTAAAAGCGGCTATCGAAGGCGGCAACTACCGCATCGCACAAGGGACAGGCAACTCATCTGCTTCTATCCGTACTTGGCTTATTAATACATTGCGTGTTATGTTCGGCAATAGCTACAATATTCAACTTCGTTCCGCAGGCGACCCAATCATCGGCGATGTGACCATCTTATCCGTTACACCGGCTGTTGAAGGTACTTCTGCTGACCCATCAGGCATCAACGGTGTTTTTAGCTTTACCGTCAACCTGACGCTTGGCGCTTCTTCACTAACTACTTCGGTTACCCGTGGAACAATTGTCGCAATACCCTACTATGCTACCCTATTGAAACGAATTGAGTTATTGAAGTTAAGCGAACTAACCGCACGTATCCTTAACACCGGCAATGTCGAGACAGGCGAGTTGAAGTTAGCGCTCACAGGGCCTAATGCCGACACTTTCCAACTTCCGACAACAACAGTGAGCAACCTGACGGTGGGCAGCGAAACGGACATCGTCCTGACGCTGAAATCCGGGCTAAGTATAGGCGTGTACAAAGCCACGCTGGTAGTCAGCGGCGATAACCTGACGACACAATCGTTGGAAATCACTTACAATGCAACGGGTAACGACATCATTGAAGGACAGTCACTAAAGGCATGGATGTTAAACGATATGTTGTGTATCAGCGGTTTGAAGATAGGGCAGACTTGGAGCGTTTACAGCATTTCAGGCTTTCTCGTTCACCGTTATACCGCCGTAAGCGAGGAAGCGCGAATAGCTCTTCCCTACCGTGGCGTGTATATCATCACTTCAGGCGAAGCAACGATAAAAGTAGTATACTGATAATCAACTATGGCAGAAAAAAACGAAACAGGTAAACAAGGCGAAACGCTTGCCCGTCAATACCTTGAAGCAAAAGGGTACCAAGTGTTAGCAACGAACTGGCGCTTTCACCGTTTCGAGTTGGATATCATTGCGACCAACAGCAAAGAATTAGTAATTATCGAAGTGAAGACGCGCTCCGATAATTACCTTTTAGCGCCCGAAACGGCTGTCGATGGGCGTAAAATCACCCGCATCGTTACCGCCACCGAGGCATATGCCCGCAAGTACGACATCCAGCTACCCATCCGCTTCGACATCCTCTGCCTGATAAAAAAAGGACAATCCTTTGAAATTGACCACATAGAAGACGCTTTCCTCGCCCCGCTAAGATAACTTTCAGCACAGAGTCACAGAGAAATATGTCGCCTCGCATCATAATCCTGGCGGAAACCGAATCGACCAATCTGTTTCTGCGTGCCATGTCCGAAGCCGAAGAATTGGCTTCAGGAAGTATTGTATTGGCAAATTTTCAAACGGCAGGCCGAGGATTATCGGGCAACTCATGGGAATCAGAAGCCGGCAAAAACCTGACATTCAGCATCTTGCTTTACCCGAAGAACGTTCCTTCCAACCGTCCGTTTGTTATTGCTGAAATAGCGTCACTCAGTATAAAGCAAACACTTGATAAGTATATACCCGATGTATCTGTCAAATGGCCAAATGACATCTATTGCAGAGACAAAAAAATAGCGGGTATTTTGATTGAAAATATTCTCTTTCTGGGAAAAATCATTCAATCCATCATCGGCATTGGCATAAACATCAACCAAACAACCTTTCTGAGTGACGCCCCCAATCCTGTATCTATGGCGCAAGTTACCGGAAAACAATATGACCTTCAGTCCATTTTGAATGACTTCCGCCAATCTTTTGCCGCCCATAGCGAGCGTCTCAACAGCCGTCATTTCAAGGCTATCCATCAAGATTATATAAGCGTCCTTTACCGCAAAGCAGGTTTGCACACATACCGCGACGCCACCGGCCTTTTTGAAGCCCAACTCCTTGACATCGAACCCACCGGTCAGTTGGTTCTAAAACGCACTGACGGCATCATCTCCCGCCATGCCTTCAAAGAAGTCACTTTCTAATCCCGCCACGGGGACGGGGGAGTTGGCGGCATTTCGGAAACGCTCAATAGCACCGTCCCCTTGGCCAAACTCTGTACACCTCTGTGTTCTCTATGTCTCTGTGTTTAGTACGCCTCACGGTACTTACCGCCTTCTTTTTCTTCGAGGATGTTCAAGTAGCTTTTGTAGCGTGATCCGCTGATAGTCTGCTCATGGACAGCTTTCACAACGGCACAACCGGGTTCGTTTCGATGTGTGCAGTTGTTAAAGCGGCAACCGGATGCGACCTTGAAAATCTCCGTAAAATAGTGTGTCACCTCTGCGCCTTCCATCTCAATAGTTCCAAAACCTTTAATGCCGGGCGTGTCGATGACATAACCGCCTCCCGGCAAAGGAAGCATTTCGGAGAAAGTGGTTGTGTGAACCCCTTTTTTATGATACTCCGATATTTCGCTTGTTTTGATATTTTGGTTTGGAAGCAACCGGTTGATAATAGTCGACTTCCCAACGCCTGAATGGCCTGAAAACAAGGATATCCTGCCTTCAAGGATTTCTTTGAACGCCTCTAATCCTTCCCCTGTAGCTGCGCACATTTTCAAGCAGGGATAACCGATATGTTTATACAGAAGAATCAAAGCATCCATGTACTCCAATTCGTCGGCATCATAGCGGTCTTTCTTGTTAAACACCAACTGAACCGGTATTCGGTAGGCTTCGGCTGTAGCTAAGAACCGGTCGATAAAGACAGTGGAGGTTTGCGGATAATTAACGGTGATGACAAGGATAGCCAAATCAATGTTAGCGGCAAGGATATGCGATTGTTTGGACAGGTTTGTTGAGCGACGAATCATGTAGTTACGACGCTCATCTATATGCTTTATGAACGCTGTACCTTCCTGGTTGATTTCAATCTCGACCCTGTCGCCGATAACGACAGGGTTCGTACTCCGAATCCCTTTCAGCCGAAAAGAGCCTTTTATCTTACAGTCAATCGAGCGACCGTCGCTTGTGTGTACTGTGTACCAGCTACCTGTGTTTTTAACGACTAATCCGTGCATCAGACAGTCATGATTTCTTTTTCTTTAGCCGCATAAAGTTCGTCGATTCGTTTGATAAACTTATCGTGAATCTTTTGCACTTTGTCTTCTGCATCTTTCTCCACATCTTCCGGTACGCCGTCTTTGATAGATTTTTTCAATGCTTCAATCACTTCTCGACGGGTATTACGGACGCTTATCTTCGCGTTTTCGGCTTCCTGTTTGGCCCTTTTTGCCAGCACACGGCGGCGTTCTTCCGTCACCGGAGGTATACCGAGACGAATAATCTCACCGTTATTCTCCGGCGTTATACCAACATCCGAATGGAGAATAGCCTTTTCAATATCTTTGATAAGCGTCCGTTCCCAAGGCGTTATCAGTATTGTTTTAGCATCGGGTGTGACGACGGATGCTACGTTAGTAAGTGGCGTTAAAGCGCCATAATACATGACCCGCACGTTATCTAAAATTTTCGGATTGGCTTTCCCAGCACGGATACGCGCCAATTCATCATCCAAATAAATAATGGCAGTTTCCATCTTTGATTCTGCCGCTTTAACGATTTGATTTGTGTCTGTTGCCATAAATTTTGCATTTTAACCATTGCAAACGTACATAGAATAATTTGTTTTACCAAAAAAGGGATGATTATTAACAAAAACCTCCTTTTTTTACAATCTGACAAGCGTTCCTATTTGTTCGCCGCTTATCACCTTTTTCAGATTACCTGCCGTATCCATGTCGAACACGATTATCGGCAGATTATTTTCCTTGCACAGGGTTGTTGCAGTCAGGTCCATTATCTTCAAGTTACGCCGGTAAATCTCGTCGAAAGTGATTTCGTCGAATTTGGTTGCTGTCGGGTCTTTTTCTGGGTCTGCCGTATAAATACCATCAACGCGCGTACCTTTCAGCATCACATCGGCTTCAATCTCAATGCCCCTTAGCGAAGAAGCCGTATCGGTCGTAAAAAAGGGATTCCCCGTTCCGCCGGTAATTATCACAACATGTTCTTGTTTCAACAACTCAATCGCGCGATTTTTACTGTAAAATTCGCCGATAGGCTCCATACGGATAGCTGTCAGTACGGCAGCTTTTACGCCGGCAGCCTGAAGTGCAGAGCGTAGAGCAAGTCCATTGATGACCGTAGCCAACATACCCATCTGGTCGCCTGTGACGCGGTCGAAGCCTTTGGAAGTCCCGCTGAGACCACGGAAAATATTGCCCCCACCGATAACAATCCCGATTTGAACGCCCATAGCCACGATTTCGCTGATCTGCCCAGCATATTCGCCCAACCGGGTTTCATCAATACCATACGACTTCTTACCCATCAGCGATTCGCCGCTTAACTTCAGAAGTATTCGATTCCATTTTCTTTCCATATTCTTTATATTAAATTAATTTTTCTCAAAAAAATCTCAAAGCTCTTATAAAGTATCAGCGGAATCCCTACCCTTGTCTCTCTATGTAACAACGGCATCCCTGCCGATGAAACTCCTGACCAATGCCAAAGATAAAATGATTAGCGTCCGCAAAAGTAGCATTTTTTTTTGTGAAAATTAAAATTTCCTGCTTTGCAGGGGTGCATTTTTTTCTTCCCATACCGGACTTTTCGCCTTCCTACCTATAATCATCCCTAAGGACAAGACCATCACACTCGAAAACGTCGTGATTTTTATTTTCTGATAGTATCCTTAAAATGTAAATAATAAACCTTAATTTGTCGATATATTCCTAAAAAAATCTCACCATCCAAAGCCTTGAAAGGGGTGCATCTCAAACATAGAAGTAGTTGCTATTAATGAATTATTTTGAAAAATCTGTTCCATCGAATCTTATTGAAGAAACCTTTGTCGGTGTTTATCGAAAAGAGGACAAGGTTCATTCGTCCGACAATAGAAGAATAAGGCACATATCCAAAGGCGCGGCTGTCGTGCGAGTTTTCACGGTTATCGCCAAGCATACAGTAATATGGTTGTGTTAAGATACACAGCGAATCCGGCTGTCCGTTAATAAAAACCGAATCGTTGCGTAAAAAGATTTCTTTCCCTTCGTGACAAACGATATGATGCAGGTCGTTATAGGTATGCGCATTAACAACGATTGTATCGCCTGCCCTGAATAGCGCCGATATGCGTTTCACTAACAGGGGATGCGGATATTCGGGTGATTCAAACACTGCCAGGTCGCCCATTTGTGGCATCCGAAGCCCTTTCATGCGGTTATGCCCCCAGTCATTCTTTTCGTCGGCAAGCCGTAACGGTTTGACCCACGTAAAAACGTTGATAATCGGGATGTCGGCAAAACGTCTCGGCAACCGTGCGCCATAAGTCATCTTGTCTATCCAAAGCCAGTCGCCGGCAACAATCGTCGGACTCATGCTCCACGATGGAACGGCGCAAACCTCCCCAACGAATACCCTCAATGCAACAACGGCAAACAGGCAGACAGTAACAACTGTTATCCAGACGATTTTTCTTTTTACCATGACTGTATTAAATTATTTAACTGTTCTCTTGCTGTCCGATTAAGTTCCATTTCAAACAGTAACCGGTGTTTTTTGACGATGACACTTAGTATCACGCCCGAAAAGAAGCATTGCAATGCAGCAAGCATAAGAATGCCAGATACGATAAGTGTAGGGAAGCGGGGTACCAATCCTGTTTGCAGGTATTCATTGAAAACAGGAATGAACAAAACCAATGAAAGCAGCGCCAGCAAGAAGGCTTGAAATCCAAAAAAAGGGAACGGACGAAAGTCTCTGAACAAAATAAAGATTGTGCGTAAAACTTTAAAACCATCTTTAAAAGTATTAAGTTTTGAAAAACTGTCTTTCGGGCGGTCTTTATAAGCAACAGAAAGTTGTTTTATCAGCAAGTTTTTATCCAACGCATGAAGCGTCATTTCCGTTTCTATCTCAAAGCCTTTCGATAAAACCGGAAAAGTTTTGACAAACAGGGGACTGAATGCCCGTAGTCCTGTCATTATGTCCCGCAAATCTGTACTAAATATCCTGTTAATCAACGTCTTTACAAGACTGTTACCAACGTTATGAAAGGGACGTTTGTTTACACTATAATAATCGAATGACAGCCTGTCGCCGATGACCATATCAGCCTGTCCGGTTAATACGAGTTCCATTATTTCCGGCGTTCGTTCAACCGGATACGTATCATCGCCATCGATCATCACATAACAGTCTGCCGTGATATTTCGGAACATACTACAAATGACATTCCCTTTTCCCTGCCGACATTCTTTGCGGACGATTGCGCCTGCTGCCTCTGCAATTTCGGCGGTTCTGTCGGTAGAGTTATTATCATACACATAGATTTCAGCATCCGGCACCCACGCCTTGAAATCTTTTATCACCTTAGCAATCGTCGTTTCTTCATTGAAACAGGGAATCAGTACTGCAATTTTCTTCATAAATCTATATTTTTATGTTCCCCCTTTGAACGTTCCTATGAGAATTAATCAATATGTCTCTTTCCGAAGGGAAGAAATGGGGGTAGGGGGATGTCGTCATTTTTCAATTCTATAATCATGTCACCCTTCGGGGTTTTATGTTCCCCCTTTGAACGTTCCTATGAGAATTAATCAATATGTCTCTTTCCGAAGGGAAGAAATGGGGGCAGGGGGATGTAGTCATTTTTTAATTCTAAAATCATGTCGCCTCTTCGGGGTTCTTTGTTCCCCATTCCCTATTCCCCATTCCCCCATCCCCCATCCCCCATCAAAAATTTGTTTCTCTGATAATGTACGATGGTCTGTATTTTGTCTGTATGAAGATTTTGCTGATATAAATACCTGTAATGCCGAGCATGAACAGATTGATACCGCCTATAAACAAAATCGAAACGATGGTTGACGCCCATCCTGCTACAGCCTGCCCTGTCGCCACACACCAAAGGACATAGAGAAAATAAAGGAAACTGAACAGCATGAAGATAACGCCAAGAAACAGGGAAACATACAACGGTTTTACGCTGAAGGAAGTAATC
>Ga0209628_10000171_pt1 | contig 36775 bp, 39 predicted proteins | sample TergutCu122P4_FD_187285 | JGI IMG/M metagenome (GOLD analysis project Ga0209628, IMG submission 187285) | Cubitermes ugandensis P4 segment gut microbial communities from Kakamega Forest, Kenya - Cu122 P4 (SPAdes) (version 2) | ecosystem: Host-associated > Arthropoda: Insects > Digestive system... | reverse complement strand
CGAATACAACAGATCGGCCCAAGTCGTCGGTGATGCTGTCCAATCTGCCGGAGCCGTAGTTCAGGCTCAGGCCCTGACCGTACCGGTCATTGGTCCTGGTGAGTCTACCCTGGGCATCAAACAGCAGTTGCGACTTATCCGGCATGGTCAGGGTATATACTTCACCGGCCTTGGCTAAAAAAACCTTGGCACCTACCGTGCTGGTCCATTGGTTGGTGCCGGTCGCGGTAAACTTATAGATCCTGCCGTCCGCACGGTTGTAGGTGGGCAGTGTGCCTTCGAAGGTCAAACAGTCGTTGCCGGTGAAGGTCCAGCCGTAGCCCAGGATGGAGAGTACCGGCTCCTGGCTGTTGTACGAGCGGATCCATTGCAGACCCTTGCCTTGGCCAAACCAAGGCAGATCCCGGTATTCCAGAAAGACATTGCCGCTGTTGAAGGTGATGTGATGGCGGGGCAGGGTGGGGAAGCGGGAGAGTTTTTTGGTATCAGAAACGCAATGGCCGGGAAAGGGTGAGAGGAAGACAGAGGCGGCAACCAAGAGGCAAAGAAAGCCCGCTATCCTACACCTCTTCCAGCTCTCTGAAACCTTCCTCGATGCAAGCATACAAACTCACTTTTTTCTTTGTCGGTGCAGTTCTTGAGATTCTCTATATATTCTCTATCGGCCTCATTTCACAGCCAACGATTTGCTTTTTCTTTCTTTTCAATACGCCGCCTTTACATCCCCTGCCTCTCTCCATAACCGCTCCCATTCTTTGGTATACTGCTCGGCCAATGCAGGATTATTGCGGACCACAAGGACGTTCTCGGCATTTTTGCCCGCAGCCGCGGCGGTATAGTTGAAACTGCCTGTTTCAACTGTGACACCATCGACCACCATGAATTTGTTATGATGTATAGCGTAGTTCCCATTCAGGCGAACAGGGACGCCCTGATTTGCCAAGAATTGAACCGCGCCGTATTTTTCAGCATTGCTCTTTTCATCGGCAACCACCTGTACCTTTACTCCCCGTTTGGAAGCAGCCAGCAATGCTGTCGAGATAGGCTTGGATGTAAAACTGTACGCAGCCACTAAAATTGTCTTCTTGGCTGAATTGATCGTGGACACGACTAATTCGAGACTGTTTCCGAAGGGGGAAAATGCCGCTTCGAATTCACAATCCGCAGGAGCTTTGCTCGAATGATCGAACCAACCTGCAAAGACTGGTGCTACCGGGGAACTGTAAAATAAAAATACAAAAAAAAGAGCAAGGGCAAAAAACGACCATTTGAGGCAACACAATACGGATTGTTTCACTTTGTTTTCCTGTGTTCTTTGAATAACAGATACGTGTAGCGAACCCCGATCCGACGTGCGTATCCTGGATCGTAGTCCCAACCTTGCTGAACGCGATACTCGTTGACGCCCTTGCCGGTCAACTTGCCATGGTCCGTATGTGCGGCAAGACTTTCGTTGAGAACGTACAGGCCAAGTTTGATGTTGATGTGGGTGTCGATGGCCTCGGCTGGTGAAATACTAAACCGCTTGAGCCACCTGGAATGGACCTGCATAATACCCAGGTTGTAATCGTCGCCCGCGTTTTCCTTGATGGCCCGAAGCGCTTCGTCCTTCGTGCGGGCGTAATAGTGATGTTTGTTGATCACCACCTTCCAGGGATGGAGTTCGCTTTCCTCTTCCATTATCGAAATGACAAGCAGCCAGGGTAGGTTGTATTTGGCCGCTTCCATCTTGACGTACTCTTCAAGTGTCTCTCTGGTCGCCCAAAAAGAGGAACCGCCTTGCGGCGATCCCTCTCTGATGGGTGGCGGCTTGGTGTCGTCGGCCTGGATGACGGATGGGAAAAAAAAGAAGAGAAAAACGAAAAGACGAATAAAAAAACGGAACGAGGTTGTCACTGTTTCAAATGATTCACAACTCGTTGATCGGTGTCCGACCAAGGATTACTTCATTAACGAATCTCTCAGCGATTGGTTTGATTTCGTTTTTCAGGTCGTTATAACAGGTTTCAGTGTTTGTACCATTGTAATTGTTAAAATTAAAATTTAAGCTGTGAGACCTTGCGGTTTCAGATGGATTCATGCTTCTACCAGACATTACATACGATACAATAGCTTGATTATCTTTATATCTAAAATCAATAATATAAGCTGAAAATTTTGAACCAGTCTTATTTACTGTGGTTGCATACTCTATAACCTTCCCTTTTTGTTTCAGTTCTTCGTAAATATAAATATTAGAAGGAGAAGCTGTAGGTTGTTCAGCAAAAATATGTCTATCTGAAAGTTCATCTCTAAAAATGTTGATTATCAAATCGGCAGCATTGAAATTGCATTTATCATAATACATATCATGATTTATAGCATTTACGATCATTATGCTGTTATTGCCAAATAAAAAATATCTGGTGTCGAGACTCGATTTATCCCTATCAATTTTTTTCTGTAGACGGTGCTCACCACATGAGCTAATGGCAATCGGAATAAAAAAAATCAAAAAAAACATAACGCTATTTTTGCAATATTTATTCATGTCGAAACCTAATTTGAAGGATTTCCAAATTCCAAGTTAAAAGTGTTTTTCAGATTATTGATTGCGTCTAGGTATTTTTTCTGCGCTGAAGGTGATAATTCACGCAAGAGATCATCCTGATACTCGGTAAAGTCTATGTTGCTTAAATTGATCTGGGCAAACTCGTCAAGTGTGAATCCTCGACAATCAGGGATGTCTCCAGTTCCAAATGTTCTTCCAACCTGCGACAGTCCCTGTTCATTGATAATACGCCCGAGTTTTGAGTTGTAACAACAGTATACGCCCATTTTTTGCAAGCAGGAACCAAAAGCCTCTGACTTGCACCGTGAACCCACTTCATGACAGACCCCTTTCGCAATTTTGCAGCCCAGAGCCATTTCTCCGGCAGTACAATCTGAAAGTTGAGAATATATATTATATACCTGATAGGCAAAATATACCCAACCTGCAACAGTGACAACGGTTCCAATTGCTTCTGCCGCAGCACCGGTAGCGCCATCCAAGGCTTCGTTTTGTGCAGTGTCCAAAACACCCATTTCAGCAGCACTACCACCAGCAGCCGCTGCGCTGTTATAAGCGGACATTGCAGTATCAAAGGCGGATAACAGACTGCTGGCATTTTCCCCACCAATCAAAGAGGTCAAATCGCCTAAACAGCCTGCAGTTGTCCCATTCTTTAGCCATTCTTGCGCTATCGCCGAGGCGATTTTATTGCCAAGTTGTTTTTGCAAGCTATCATAACCCGCTAACTGTATAAGGTCGTTGCCAAGCGAGAGCGCGGTCATGGCAATCTGGCCCATACCAATTTCGTTGGACATGTTAGTGAAGCTACAGGCGGAATCTTCAGCGCCGTGAACCTTGCAGCAGTTTGTACCTGCTGACATAATCCCGGCCTTTCGACACTCTACTTTTGTACCGGAAAACACGTATATTTTTCCGTTACAAGCTAAAGGTTGGGCAGTACCTTGGGCATCGTTTAAGCGGCAGGTCTGATTATCGCAAATACATTGTCCCACACCCCATACCGCTTCACACGATGCCATCGATGTGTAAAAAGAGACCGATGGACGTTTATAGTAGCAATATTGCGCTCCTTCTTCCGTTTTACCACATTGACAAAAATTGACCCCGTACTTTTTTATACATTCGAGCGGCGACATGAAAATGCTTTCCCCAAGCAGGGGATTCGTTTCGGCGGGTGTGTAGTGACCCGTTGCTTGAACCGGGAATCCTGTTGCAGGATCGATCTGTATGTTGCTGTTCGGATTCATCTGCTGCGCTTCGTCATGATCGACGGTGGCTGGCTGATCGGCGTAGAGAGTGACAGCGCGGAAGGTAAGAAAGGAAAAAAAATAAAAGAAAAGGGTGCATGTTGCCAGGAGGCGATACAGAGGGCTTGTGCGTTTCGTGGCTTTACGCATTCTGTTTCCCATTGGGTTTCTGGTTGTTGAATCCCAAAACCGGGTCGAGCAACTGCCTGATCGCGTGTTTATCGTTGGCCACACGAATTGGTACATGGATTATTTGTATTTTTGCCGCTTCACACACCTTGTCTACAAATTTATCCCGCTTTTTTCGATCACGCCTGCTGTGCGACGAGTCGTCCAATTCAAGTACACACAAGATCCGAGATGAATGATCACAAACAACATAATCAAAATGTTTGCGTGAAATCCGGTTGAAGGCAATGAGGCGTTTTTTGTCGATAACCCCGCCTATAACATCGATTGCATCAGATATTCGCACTTTGCCAAAAACAAAAAAACGCGGGGAAAGTATCTCGTTGAGCTGAAGAAAAAAACGATTTTCCGCTTTGGAAAACAAAAATTCTTTTTTCCTATACGGAAATGTCAGAGTTTTATAAAGAAAGACAAATCTAAATACGACAATAATCAATACAGCAACGATTGCTATTTCCAGTATAGGCAACCATCCTGATAGAGCACCAAATTTGTTCATCTGACCGACCGAACGCCGACAAAGAAAAAACCAAAATTACCGGTTGCGCAGCAGGCTGTTGCTGAGGCGACCTTTTTCAGCCAGGTAGTTTTTTATGTACGCCTCCGAATAGTTCCACAATGCCTCTTTGCGTTCTTCTGGTTGCGGGCCGGTACAATTGGGGAATTCGTGGTTCAGGTACGAGTCCATTTTCGGCATGCACGACAGGATCAGCCTTCTGGTATCGCGGCCACAGACTTGGAACGGATCTCCTGCGGTGAGGCATTTGTTGTACGAATGGAGCGCGTTCCGAAATTCGCCGGAGTATAGCATGTATATATAGGGGGATTTTTTGTTCGCGGTTTTTCCCGCGACCTCCTGCAGCTCAAAATATCGGGCAATCTGTTCTTCTTCGGTGTCCGGGAGATTGCTCGTGTAATACTTCGAGCAATTCACTTTCGCGTCCAGGCCAGCCAGTTTTGGATTTTTCTGGTAGGCGGATTCGGTGACAATATTTTGCTGAACGCACTCCTTGACCCGTTCTGTTTCAACAACCTTGGGGTTTTTAGTGCAAGCACTGGAAAAAAGAAGCAAAATAAAACAGCAACTCACTGCGGCGCGAGAAATAAATCGGATCATTTTCGATGCCCTTTGCTCGGATTGTATATTTTTGGAAAAATTTCATAGGAATTGAAACGGATGACGCGGAAAATGTAATAAAAAAAAGGTTTAAAATCAAGAAAAGATGTTAAAATAACGACTGCGTGGTTGGAAACGAGACGGTTTGATACGGTGTCGCTGGCAATATCATCGGCCCTGCGCAGCGAGCGATACAGTCAGTTGCTGTTTTCGCGCTCGATCAAGACAGGCTTGGTGGAAAATTGGGTGAAAATCCAATAATAGGACGGACAACCGTCAGAAAGCTGAGAGATTCTGAGGCAAGGGGAGGGTGGCGGATACCATAGAGAAGGCCAGTTCAAACATTGGGCCTCTCATGGAAGGCGGCTGGCACCCCTCTGCCATAGGACAGAGGGATGTTGTCGAAAAGTAAAAAAGGTCAGTTGCTCTTTTTTTGGCTGGTTTGGTTGGCGTTGCGTTGCTGCAGAGATTTTCTCAAATTTTCCGGGATGCCCCGCTCCTTTCCAGACTGTGAACGCTTTTCTGAAAGCATCTTGGCGCACAATGGTTGACGAGCCGAGAAACCGTATTTTTTCCGATATTGACTGGCGTCGAGGCCATGGGTTTTCAAATGTTTTGCGGACAACATCTTAAATGTTTGACCACATTCCAGGCAGATAATTTTTTGTTTCTGAATCGATTTTTTTGGATCATCAAAGATTTGGTGTTCTTCTGTAACCGCTGGCACAGCTTCAAGTCCAATTTCTACTTTTTTTATACCTTTCAACGCATTGAAAGTTTCAATCAACGCGATTTTGATTTCCTCTGTGGTCGTCTGCCTGGTAGCGACCTGAGACTGGACAATTTCTGCAGCCATCTCAACCAATGTTTTCGCCATAATTCATCCCCCTCTGATGATTCGGATTAACCAAAAAAAACAAACAGCAAAACAACTTCTTAGAAAAAAACATTAAAAACATAAAAATGAAAAAAGAAAAAGTAAAGCTATTTCTGGTAATTTTCGTGTTTTTATCTCTAGGATCGATGCTCTGTCCTTGTGTAAGCATTGGTGAGGACGGCAAAGAAAATATTCAGAACCAAAACCAAGCAATCGAGAACTCAGACCAGCGCGATCTGAACAGTATAACCAAACCGATCAACGAAAAGGGTTCCGATGCGCTGTATGGTCTGGACGCCAAAACAATACAGCAATCACCTAACGGTTTAACGGGAACGGTCAAAACGGACGCCGTTCAGGCCATGAAAATCGAGAAATCAGACCATGACGATCTGAACAGTATGGTCAAGCAGATTAACGAAAAGGGCTCCGATGCGCTGCATGGTCTGGACGCCAAAACAATACAACAATCACCTGATACTTTACCGGAAACGGTCAAAACGGACGCCGTTCAGGCCATGAAAAACAGCCAAAAACAATCACCTGTGGCACAGCAGGCGTATCAGCAATATCTGGCTGATAGTAAAAGGCAAGCAGAGCTTGAAAAAATGAAAAACACTGTGGTCGATACCATGATTACAGATTCTAAAGGAAATGTCGTTTCAAAAAGCAGTCTTGACACGTATATCAAAAACAATACCGATAGGTCAGAGTATGCCAACAAATATTTAACTGTATTTATAAGTTCATCTATGCCAAAAAATGTTATTCAAGCATTTATGGAAGTTTATGGTGATAATCCATATACAACATTTGTTATAAGAGGAGTCATCGATAACGATATTTCCAAAATTAAACCGACTATCAAATGGGTACGACAATTTATCTGTGTTGATGAATCCCATCCTGAAACGTGTCATCAGGCACCCATCGATATCAATCCAGACTTCTTTACCAGATTCAAAATTAAACAGGTTCCTGCGGTCATGTACACTCCATTGCCCGCTGCTCTTGCTGCAAGCTGCGATGGACCGATCAGCCCAAAAGAGACTGATTACTTTGTGGTTTATGGAGACGCTGAACCATTAAAGGCAGTCAGAGCATTCATGCGCGAACGCCCAAATGATGCCCAACTGTATACAATTGCAAAATCGATTTTCGGTAACGATTTAAAACAGGCAAATGTAGACAAGAAAAATATCAAATCAAATTAATTATATTGCCATGCGAATCATTTTTTATTTCATCTTCATATTTTGTGTTTCTTTTGAGTTGCTGCGTCCTGCTTACTCATGGAGCCGGACAAAAAGTTTCTACGAGATTACCGGTGATACCGAATCAACCGCACACAAAACGAAGGGTTTTTACTTCTATCAGGACGCGGATCCAGAAGAGGAAGATAAAGAGGTCGAGCCAACGAAGAAAAAAAATCTCTACGATCCGCCAGATATACCGTGGGCCAATCTGATGAGTATCCCCCCCGCGGAATTCCGAAAACTTTTAGACGAACAGCTCGACTATGCGTTGATCAATCCCCAAAACAAAAAGGCAGTCAAAGACTATATGATCATTCAGGCCGAGGCGGTGCGCCGCGCCCAGGCTTTTCAAAGAACCTGGGCCAAGGTATTGATCGAAACGCCTGGTCTTGATCCGACCGCTTTGCATCCAACGAACAGGCTTGCACAGATCGCGGACATCAATCAAAGATCGACCGACCGAGAACAGATCTTGGGTGAGTTGCGAGAAAACATGGCCATTTTGTTTTTCTCCAGAGCTGGTTGTCCCTACTGCGAACAACAGCGCAAAATTCTCGAAAACTTTGTGAAAACTTGGAAATGGGAAAATCTCAAAGAAATCGACATCCTCGAATTTCCACAGGTCGCCCAGGATTACCAGGTCGAAATTGTGCCGGATCTGTATGTGGTCGGCAATGTGCATGGCGACATCAGAAGACAACGACTCCATGCCGGCCTGACCACCGGCGATCAAATTCTCAAAAGCCTGATGGACGCCTACTCGAATTGGTTCAAGGGGACAAATTATCAGTTGCCGCAGGAAACCCAGAGTGATCAGATGCTGTTCAAATCAATCCAGACCCGAATGGACGAAGGACAAACAGAAACAGCTTCAAAAAATCCCGGAACCCCCTGAGAAGGTTTTTCGGCTCAATTTCGCCCACCTGATCAAGCCTGTAATCAGAGGAAAGCCATGCTTCCGGCGATCCTCTGATTTTTTTTTGGTTTTCGAGCTGTTTTTCGCAATTCTCACCTCTCTGCCTTGCCCAAGCTCTGTCTTCGCCATCCACACCTCATCTTGCTGGCGTGACGACACCGGTCGGATTTCAATCCGTTCCGGAGTGGTACTTTCTGCTGTGCAAAATTTCCAAAAATGTGTTAATCGGTGCTGTGAAAAATTTCCAAAAATGTGTTAATCGATCAAATGACTGGTTTTGCGTCAACGAAGAGCAGAAGCAGACCAGATAGCGTCACGATTCACCTACGGAATAGCGATAGCAGGAGGGATGGAGAGAAAAATGAGCAAACTTGACATCGGGCTTACCAAAGAAGCCTTGAAAATAGTGAAAAAACAGGCTGGATTGCGCACAATGAGTCCAGAAGAAGTTAAAATCTTTACGGCGAGCATTCTGGACACCCTAAGCTCACGTTTTGGTGATTCAGAGGGTTTGGGATGTGGTGCCAAAGTGGTCGAGCCGGCACTTGCGGAACAGTCAGGCAATGCTGGTGATGAAATTCAGACGGACAGTTTAACGCCCTCCGGAATGTGGACGATAAACCAGGAGAACGTAGAGCGGTCGTATAATCCGCAGACAGACAAGGTTGTTTGCCTGGAATGTGGCAAAGAGGTGAAAAATTTAACGAACAACCATCTGCTTCAACAGCACGGTCTGAGCCGCCCAGACTACATAAAAAAATACAAGCTGCCTCGTGACTTTCATTTTACCACCGAAAGCATGCGCCAGCTCCAGTCCAACAGCCTGAAGCAGTTACATTTACGAAGGAAAAACAAACAAGGTTGATCAGCGCACGGCAGCAGCACTTGGACTTACCGCCTCCGGTAAGCAATCCAAGCGCTGCCGCAATCGCGCTCACGAGCAAGCGAGCCGGAAACCCAGGCGCGGTATTTTTTTATCCGGTGGAGCACCATTCCTTTTTTTCGTCCCCCCACACCTGAACACCCGATAACGACCATCTTCAGGCCCGGTCGGATCCGTCACGCCAGCCGCCGAAAACGGTCCCCACCAGTCCGATACCCATTCGCAGCTATCCTGCATCATCCACAGGCCGAACTTGTTCTTTGTTGGGGTCGGATTGCTGGACTCAGCTTCCATGTCCACACCTGCCGCAAGGCATGCATATTCCCATTCCGCTTCGGTTGGTAGCCGGTATTGCTTATTTTCCTGTTGATTCAGCAGGTCGATGAACACCATAACATCGTTGTAAGACACCATATCTACCGGATCCTTTATATTTTCGGTCCTGCCCGAAATATATCCGGTGACAAGCTCAAACTCGTACATGCTCACTGGCCGCAAACTCAAGTAAAACGGTTTGCTGATCTGCACCAAGTGCCGGGGCGAAGCATATTTATCACCGTCAATTCCCATCTCAAACTCGCCTGCAGGAATCTGGGTGAATTGTATGCCCAGGCTGTTTTCCCATTTTTTAGATAATTTTTTGTCAATTTCAAATTTTTGGTCTTGGTTTGCTAAACAAATCGGCGAACGGGCATCGCTAATTTTGGCACTTGGAAAAACAGATTTCAGATCTAGCACACGCTGCAAGGCAAATCTCCATTCATCTGCGAGCATACCATCTTTGATTGTCTTGAGACAATTCAGTTCGTCGCCGGTGAATACCAGCAAACCTTGGGCGGAGAGCGCGTCAAAGGTTTCGTTGTTTTTTACCAGATGCAAATCGAGATCATTAAAACGCATGACATAATGCTCTTGTTCGGCTTCCACAAACATGTCGTTCATCGGATCATCCAGAAATGTGTTTGGATTAAGTATGTATACGGCTCATTTCTAGGAAAAATTCTAACAATAGAAAGTGGATAAATCAAGCAAATTTTAAAAAATTCTATACGAATGTATAGAGTTGTCCTGAGACAGAATGATTTCCATCCTGAGCCAGGATCGTATCAGAACGGAAAGCAACTCCAGGCTACCCCAAAACACTTTTGGAATTTTTTCCAAAAATATGCAGGGGTGTAATGAGAAAAAAGATTCTTGCGAAATGAATTGGCTGGAAAACAATAGGAAAAAGGACAAGAGTGCAATTTTTCCAAAAATATTCTTTTTGTAAAATCAACTCGTAGTTGCTTTTTCTATAATAATGTAAAAAAAATCTTGCAATGGGGGGTGAAATCTATAATCTTGAAAAAAAGAATTCTTCTTCATCCGGAAACTGTGAGGCACAATGGAAAATACCAGTGAATCCGCTCGAACGCTGAAAGAGACGCAAGCAAAGGCTGCCGGGAAAGAGACAAAAAATGAACTTGCCCAAGCAGCAGCAAAAAACAAACTGCGGTACAAGCTGATCGAGCAGGTTTCCGACCAAATCAAGGCCGCAAAACTCACTCCACTCGAACTGCTCAATTTGCTTCAGCAAATGGGCATCACCCCGCTCCACAACAGATTTCAGGACAGAAGGACAAAAGAGACACAGATTCGTTTTCTGGAACATCCTGGCCCTGTCTTTTTCTTGCTGAATCGGTTGGGAATGTTGTGCAACCTGGTCAATCACTTGCGCAATCAAGTAACCAAGGGCGCACCGTTGACGGCTGAACACGTTGAACTGATTGTCCAGTTGAGCGCTCAAGGATATGTCGGAAGAAACGGCCTCAAAACGCCCAAATTTTTCGAGGAAGTCGAAAATCTGATCGAAGAGAAGATCAAGGTTGTCAATGCAGCTCTCAAGGACATGGGACAACGGCCGAGAGAACGACGCAAGGATCTGCCGGCTGATGTCAAATTATCGGATGGCAAGTCAAGTGGTGATGAAGGCCCAGCAGCCGGTGGAGAAGCGCCGAAAACACGAAAAACCAGGAAAACAGCGACTGTGGAATAACGACCAACGGGCATGAGCGATGATATTCAGGAATCAGCGGCACTCCAGGGAACAAGCGGTCGATCACCAATCTGGAAGTTGATAGCGGTGTCACTGATCCTTTTGTTGGTTAATTTTTTTTTCAGTATCAAGGAATTGAGATCGCCAGGGACATTCCTGGGCAAGTCCGATTCGGTTTGGACCCAATCAAACAGGTGGTCTTGGGAGCCATTCAAGGTTGAGTATGATCTTTATCAAAAGCATCACTACAACCTGGAATGGCTTGATGGGCCGAATGCTGAAAATCTTCGCAAATTAGGAGGTAGATTCTCACCATTTTTTGAATTGCTCGCATTACGGTTTGTTGGGCTTTTCCATTATGTCCATTATCTGATCATTGTAATCGTGTTCGCAGGCAGCATGGGCAGTGTCCGATACCATGACACCATGATGGTATTTGGAAACATTTCGTCAACCATCAACAACATCGCCATTAAAACATTCCTTATAGGAATTTTATTGGTAATCCTTTGGTGTTCTTTGCCATTTGGAATGAATTTTCCGGTTGTAGGAGGAATCCCGACCGAATTGAATGTTCCAATCATTGGAAAGTTCTGGCTTTCCAATCCTGCATTTGGAGCGTTCATTTTTGGAGCCTTTTACAGCGCTGCAGCCTATCTGATGGGTGCGAATTTCTCCCGCAATATATAAAGGGATAATTCGCGGCGCATGACTGGAAACAGTGAAAATTTGCATAGAAGGACTGCGGCAATTTCACTATTTTCATTCAAGGAGGCAAGACATGAAGGAATTGGTAAAACAAACATGGGGCAAACCATCTTCTCAATTCGTAATGGCCATCGCCATGCTGTGTGTGGTCTTTGGGGTAGCGACCAGCGCTCATGCGTTCACCGTGCCGGTAGCGGGAGATATGTTGTTTGATGTATTCGATGTGCTCCTGCACAAGATTTTTGGTGGAGCTATCGGCTATGTAATCGTAGGCTTAATGTTTATCTACGGCATAATCATGCTGTTTGTGGGAAAAATTTTGGCTCCGGTCATCGCGGTTGTCTGCGCGATTGTACTGGCAAACCTGGAGGCGATCATTACATCGCTGGGCTTTTCTATCGTACAAGCCGGTCTTCCGATTGCACACAACTTCAGCGCATTTTTAATGTAGCCAGAAGCAGTCGTTGTCGTCAGTCCTTAAGAGAACCGGGATATATTTTGTATTCCGGTTCTTTTTTTTAGTTCAAACTCTATTTTCTTTGCACGATTATGAGCAACAAAATCGATGAAGGATGGTTCCCCTCAACAATCGGTCATCAAGTGGAAATTTTATACTGGACCACTCAAGAATTGGTTCCTGGTCTTATTATTTTAGCTTTTGGCGTCATGGGGCGGCAAATGCTTCCCTCGATCATTTTGATGATCATCTACTTTATAGTTTACAGCAAATATCAACACAGATTCCCCCAAGGTTTTGCTCAGAACCTCATATATTTATTCGGTTTACTGCCATATAAAAATTGCCCATCCTATTTCGCATCGAGATTTGAGGAATAACATGCAGTTATTAGTGTTCAAATCATTGATAGACAAAGCAAATTTCAAAATTTTAATTCAAAATATTACCATTTGCGTACTTGCGCTTGGTCTTGTCATTGTTTCATTTGTCACCTATTCAGTTTATCGCTCCAAGCGTACCATCATCATCCCATCGACTTTAAATTCAAGTCTTTCTATTTCTGATATAGATGTTTCGCCAGAAACATTAAAAGTCATGATTTATTCTGCACTCGATCTGCTTTTGTCGTATCAGATCGACAGTGTGCAAAACAGATTTGAAACCTTCCTCAAATCCTATGCGTATCCAAGCAGGGTTCGGGATATACGTGATCAGCTTGCAAAACGGATGCGCGAGATCCAGCAGCTCAAAATGTCGCAGACCTTTGAACCGGAAAATTTTCTGATCCGGGAAAAGGGCGTTGTGTTGGTCGCGGGCCGCATCATTCCTGCCATGCTTGGCCAAGTCACGAAATCAGAGCCGATCTACATGCGCATCGATTATCGACTGGTGGAGGGCAGTGTCAAAATCGCCAATTTTTTCAACCTGACTCGTTCAGAATACGACAGGGTTGTTCGGCGTGGGCTCTCGGAAGAAGTCAAACAAGAGCGGCGTGATGAAAGCCGCAGCAATCAGAAAAAGACAGCGGAGCGTAACCAGCGACTGCAGCAATCCGGCCAGATCGAACAGTACAAATTCGATCCTGATACATACAGGGATACAGATTTGGGTGATGACCTCGAACCGAAAGAAAAACAGGATCGTTCATCCTCAAAACCATCAAAAAGCGTTTTGTAATTCTGGAATTTAACCTGGAACCACTATGAGAATAATCAACCGATCAATTTTTGGTGTTTTTCTCGTTGCAGCAATCTCGCTGAATTTTGCAGCCGCAACAGTGCATGCAGAGCCGGCAACAGGCAGTGTCGATGCGCAAACAGCCAACCCAAATGCGCCCAAACCAGCCGATAAACCAAACGCCGCCCTGACCTCCGCCGCAAGGGATCAGATAAAAAAACTCTTGGATGAAAAGGAAAAGCAGGCAGCAGCGGCCAAAGCCGCTGGAGCCGCGGCCAAACCACCCGCAGGTCAGAATCAGCAAGCTCCTGCCGCAACGCCTGCTCAGGCCCAGGCAACCACACAAAAAAAACCTGCTGCCAAGCCCGATACGCCAACCGGCATGGTCAAAGCTGGCCCTGAGCAGGGGGAAAAGACTGGCGATACGGTTGTTCCGGTCTTGCCGGCCCGGCCCAACGTGAACGATTTGGCACCCTGGACGGAAGAACAAAACAAAAACAGCGAAGAATACGAGAAGGTGACGGGAAAGTACAAGGGGGCTATTTCCGAGCAAAAGATGGTTTTTGTTCCCCAGGACAAGGTGACGTATATCGAATTCTCCCGTCATTATGTCAACCACATCCGCTGTGAAGGGACCATTCAAGCGCTGATCATGCCGCAGGACCGGGGGATGGAATTCAACCTGTTGCGCAACAAACACGACCTCTACCTGCGGGTCGGCGATACCCCGTATATTCAATTCCCGCTCGATCTGTCCATCAAGTGCGATGACCGTTCATACACCATCAATGGCCTGGTGACACCGCGGGTTGTTTCCCAGGAGATCGAGCTGCAGGTGCCAAAAAAGGGAGAGCTGAGCGCAGCGGAAAAGGAAAAATTTAGTGAGGCGATTGTCAAGTCGAGCGCCATGCCTCTTGAGGAGCAGGTGGCAAAGATCACCCAGAGGATATTCAAGGGCGATACTCTCACCTACTGGAAGGATCTGGATATATCTGCCGCAAAATCGAGATGGACATACAAAAACTATTCGGTGTTGCTACAAAAAGCTGTTGATACCAACATCAACGGCCTGCTCGCATGGGACTTTGTTTTTCGTGGCGATTTTCAGAGGCAAGCAGCTTATGACGATATAAGAAAAGTAGTGCGCGGGGAGGTGGTGGCTTACGGAACATACGAATATGCAGGCAAGGGGATGACCAGAATGATTGTAATTACCAAAAAAGGGGTAAACGACAAAATATGAAGATCATAGAAAAATTCAAATCATTCAGCACAGGTAAAAAAATTGCTCTTTTGTTGTGCATTGTAGCTGTGCTAGCCATCTACGCAATCCAACATTTCAAACTTATATAAAACTCTGATACGCCCGTGGCGTGAGCTATGGGCGTTCCGTGACATCATGAATACAGATAACGACAAGAGTAACCAAGATGTGGAAAATATCGAAATCGGTGTCGGCAATCGTTCAAAAAAAATAAAAAAAATATTTACAAAAGATAAAATCAAAAGGTATGTGGCGATATTTTTTGTCATTATTCTTATTGCTGCATCGATAATGATTAAAATTCACAAAAATAATGTAGCGGAAAATAATTCAAAAGAGAATGCAAACAACACAGAAACCGCTCAAAATGCACCGGTTTTTGATCAGTGGGAAATTGAAAAAAATGTAACCTTAGCCATTGATTATATTTTTTCGTTTAATGAAGTAAATGCCAGTTCCAGGTTTCATAAATTTCTCATCACCTATGCCGATCCAGATAAAAGAGAAAAGATGCAACAATTGCTTAATGATAGGGCTAAGTCAATTGAGTCGAGCGGAATTATCCAATTTTTTCAACAAAATGAAATAAAAATTCTCAACAATAACTATCAGGCATTGATCAAAGGGGCATTGATCAAGATTAAAGACCAAGATGTATTTCCGAAAAAAGTCTTTTTCTTATCTGTTATCTACCGAATCGTTGACGGACATTTTTACATTTATTCGATCAATTCCATACAACCAGACGAGTACGACGAATTTATAGAAAAACATATCAATGCCGCAGAGGATAAAAATGCAAATAATTGACCAGCTCAAAAGAAAATTTGATCGGATGCCGTCTTCGAAACGGCGGATGATTACTTTTGCGGGCGCGATGGTTTTGTTGAGTATCTTTATGTATGTGCTCTATGGCGTAAAAGGTGGGGATTCTCAACGACTGGCAAGAGAAGCGGCAGAAGAAAAAAAGAATTTCGAGTTGCCGCACACCAATGTGTCGGCCAACTCCTGGGTTGAGACCGGACAGATAAAATTGGAGAAACAGGAAAAAGAAATCGCCAACATGAGCAAACAGATCGAAGATCTGAAAAAAATGCTGGAATCAGGCAAAATTGGTACAGGAGCCCCTGGTCAACCGGGTCCGCAGGACAGCAGTGTTGCCGCCCAACGGGAACAAAACCTGCTCGATGATCTGAAAAAACAAGGGGTCGATGTCAAGGCACCCAACGACAACATGTACCCCTTGACGCCGGTCAAACCAAACATCCCAGGCAAGGTGGAAGCCGCTGCGCCGCCTGCAACCGGACAGAAAACCGAACCTGCCGTTCAAAGTCCGCCACAGCCAACGGCCAGAGCGGCCAGACCAACAGTTAAAAGCGCAAATCAGTCTCCTGATTCCATCATGGGCGTCTATCTGGACATATCATCTGGCGATACTTCTGCCACCGCGGATCAATCCGCCACAGACAAACAAAGCGAAAAAAAGTGGGAGAAGAATTTTTATATGCCGCGGGGCACCTTCTTTGAAGTGAAACTTCTCTCGGGCATGGACGCAAGCACCGCGCCTACAACCAAGCGGGAGGGCGGCAAGGATGATGGCGGACAGTTGTCGCTGATGCGCGTTCAAGATCTCTCTTTTTTACCCAATGGGATTCGACAGAATGTGGCCGGCTGCTTTCTGATGGTTCAGGGTTTTGGCGACCTTGCCAGTGAACGCGCCAAAATGCGTGGTGTAGGTCTGAGCTGCGTCAATAGGGACGATGAAAAAATCCTCGATGACGACATATCCGGGTTTGTCATGGACACAGACGGCAAGGACGGACTGCGGGGCAACGTGGTGTCCAAGCGCGGACGTTTTCTGCAGATGGCCATGGTCTCAACGATCATAAGGGCCACCGGTCAGGCTTTTGCCAGCCTCGGTACGTCTTCGCAACAGTATTCAGTAGTGCCGAATGGCCAGGGGTTCTTTTCAACCCAGGATACGATGAGCATGGGCGAAGGCTTCAAGCGAGGACTTGGCCAGGGAGTCAGCGACACCGCAAACAAGATGACCGATTGGTTCATGCAACAGGTGGACAAAATGCATCCGGTTATTGAAATCGGAGCGACCCGCTCCGCGACCTTCGTCGTCAGCCAGGGAAGAAATTACAAGTTCAGTAAAAAATTGACCGAAGGTGCCGACCCAAGTCAAACCGTAATGAACGGCGTTCTTTAAAGGTAATGCTCATGCGCAAATCATCTTCTGTTATCTCTCTTGTCTTTGCCTCTTTCCTCCTTGCCAGTTGTGCCACCATGGATGGGTACAACTCGGAATTCTCCTGCCCACAAAAAGAAAATGGCAAATGCGTGTCGGTGCAAAGCGCATACGAGGAGTCACTGGCAGCCGCTGAACACGGAGAAAAGGGCGCAAAACAGGTGATCGAATCCGCCTGGGCACCCGATCCCGCCGAAGAAAGGGCGTTCCTGCAAAACGATGTCAAGAATTTCGACAGCGTGGTGACTACTTACGAAAAGTGTCTGAAAGATCCAGAGCACCGCAGTTGTGAAAAAGAACGGCAAGCTGTCAAGGATTACTACAACACTGCCGAGGACCGTGGACGGGCCAAAGAGGTCCACAGCACCAATATGGAAGAGCGGTTGACCAAGATCGCGGCCATGGAACAGATCGCCGAAGGGAGCGGAATCATGCCTGTACGGCAGGCTGACGCCGTTATGCAGGTCACAATCATGCCGTATCAGACCGACGATGGGTTCATGGTCTCGGAACGCACCTTGTGGGTCGTGGTGGCCCCAGGCCAATGGACCTGGACCACCAATATCGGATCGAAGAAAAGCAAAAATCCAAAACTCGGTGAGTCTTACTGATGGGTGTTATTTCCAATCAGATTCTTCCCATAGCCTTTTTCACTTTGTTCGTAGGTGTGTCCGCACATATTGCCGGTGCCAAGACACTCGATACCTGGGGCAATGTTTACGAAATTAAAGAAAAAGATATGCGGGAACTGGTCAGGGAGCGGGCCAGAAAATTCAACTTCAAAGCATGGAAGGAATCGGAGTCTGCTCGTTTGCAGGAGATCCTGTTCAAATACAGACCGGAAGCAGCAGTAAGCGGACTACCGCCATCGATAGAAGGTGGAATGTTCAAAGTTGATCTGAGCTTCACCTTGAAACAAGACATTCTCGATCTGAACGGCAACGTCATCTATCCGAAAGGATTTGTGTACAACCCGCTCGAACTGATGAATCAGCACGGGGCACCATTCAGCAAGATTCTTGTGGTTCTCAACGGAACCAGAATGAACGAAATTCAATGGTTCAAAAAAAAATTTCCAAACTATAAAGAACCACATATCAAACTTTTGATTACCGATGGATCAGCCTTTGAGGTTGCCGAACGTGTCGAAAAGAAAACTCAATACCTTACCAATATATTGAAAGACAAATTTGTTATTTCAGAAACTCCAAGTGTAATTGTTCAAATACCTGGAGAAAAATTTTTGACAGTAAAGATGTACAGAGTTGACAACAAAGGTAACGAATTGCCAGATATTAAAAAATCCAAGCCGAACGTTAAAAAAAATAATGACAAAACTCCTGTTGATTCCGATAAAAAATTTAAATTATTTGAGAAGAAAAAGTAAAATCTTCAATTTTTTGATTTTCGTTCTGCTTCTTTGTCCATTCATTTATGTAATATATTTCTCACCATACCACATTTCTTATATAGCAGGGAATAGTTCAGCTTTAAAATTGGTTATATTCAAATATACCGACATCAATGAAACAATTAAAAAAGACGAGCACTATCTCATTAAGTGGCCGGATCAGCGAGCGGAACATGTAGGTTTGCATCAAGATGACATCATAATAAAAAAAACCGTCTGCATGCCTGGGGAAATTCTCGAAGTGAAAAATCTGGGAGTCAATTGCAACGGTGTTTATCAGGGCACAATTGCGGTAACTGTTCCAGGTACGGATATACAGGTTACACCGTACCCATTTCCTGAAAAAACTTGCATTGCCGATGACCAGTATTACATGGAGGGCGACACCATTTTTTCCTACGACAGCAGATATTTTGGGTTTATACCCCGCACCGCCTTTTTTGGAACCATCCTTCTCGGAATATGAACTGGTATTCATCCTTTCATAACGGCGTTTGCGCATGTGCGTTTTTGATTTTCCTGGCTGCCTGCCCGGTCCTGGCTGACGACACTACTCCACCCGGCGACAGTACCCCTGACGAAACAGAATCTCCCACAGAAGGGTGCAACACCAAATTCGTCAATCCATTCACAGATGTTGCCTGGGAATGTCTCTACCCTATCCGCATGGCCGGTTTCAATATCTCGCCATCCGGCCCCGATCCTGAAAGCAGAGTCGAAAAAATGCTGTGTTCGTGTCAGGACGGCGCGTTTAACCGGATCGGCGTCACTGTCGGTTTCAGAGAGCCGGCACGGCTGATGGACGTGACCAAAATGGCTTTCTGCATGGCAGCGCTCGGATTTTCGCTCGGACAAGATTCTCTTTGGGCCGGAGGCAGCCAGAAAGCGGATGCACAAGTTGCCGACACCTACACCGCTCAGACGCACTACTACTATTTCAATCCGCTGGTGGTCATGGAGATCCTGCTCGATTTTTCGTGCATGGAAAAAGTACCGCTCGATGTTGCCGGCATGTCCGAACTCGATCCGCTTGCAGATGATGATGAACTCTCGCTGCTGGCCATGCCCGAAACCGTTCTTTTTGCCAATCCCGTTGCGGTGCTCGCCTGCGCCGCCGATGCGATAGCCGCGACCGTAGGCGTACCCATCGATGCGCTCTATTGGTGTGCCGGATCCTGGGGAACAGTCTATCCCCTGGTCAACAAGGACGAAGGGAATATCCGAACCGGAGTTCAAGCGTCGGCGCTTGTTGCCTCAAAACAGCTCGCAAGAGGGCACCGCGAACTGATCAATTGGGGAACCAAGGGTGAAGCGGCCATGTGCGGGCCTTATCCCATGCCGATCTGGATGAAAACACAGTACCGGCTGCAAATGGTGGAGCCAACCTTGATGTCGTCGTGCATCCCGGTCGGCAGGACTTCGCTGTTGTGGGAACAGAACAAAAGCTCGATTGTTCCGGGTAAGGCCGATCATTACGTGTATCTGATTTGGCGCTACAGGGATTGCTGCATCCTGAACTGATGGGGCAAACAAAAAAAAACCATGCGAATTTCACCTGTTTTTTTTCCGATATTCTGCCTCGCAGCCATCCTGTCTGCTATTGGTTACGCGGCTTCGACTCCTGATCCTTTGACCCCTGATCAACAGGCAGCGGTCGATGCCGCGGTCAAAGATTTTTCCGATACGAATCAATCGCTCCAAACTCAAGCAGGCATTAACGACAAGCTGTTCAACCCGCTGATGAACAGCGGAACGCTGATGACCACCATGGACGGCAGCAAAAGTTTTGCCGTGCCTCTGCTCTGCCAGAAGAAAGTCATTATCGTCCAAACCAGCCTATCACCGGCCTCGAACGGCGAGATGAATATCACCATCGCCTATGACCCGACCGCCAGCGGCACCTTGACATCCAATTTTACCATCACCAACATAGCCGCCGCCTGTACCGGAGGGGCTGTCTACAACTGCCAAAACGGATGGGATAATTGCAAGAATGGCGTCTTGAAACAGGTTGATGGAATCTGGACCATCGATCCAAACTTTCCTTCAGGATTGCCGCGTTCGGTCGAGGGCATGACCGGCTGTTTTTGTTTCTCCAACTACTGCGGCGGTTCCGCCAATCTCTATACTCAACAAATCCAAACCACCATCGCGCAGCCCATCGCAGACTTCATAGCGAAAACCGGCAGCAACATGTACGCCTCGGTCCCGGAATACGACGAAACCAACCAGACAGTGACGTGGTACGCGGGCAATGTGGATGATTGCTCTCTCCAATCCGTGTCCGATCTGACCGCGCAAAACAACAAAATGGACCTGGATTACACCAGCGCCCTTCATGCGGCCCAGGAAGACCCTGAAAGCCCGTGGTCCCTTTCTACGAGTGGCGCGGAAAGCTACAACCAGGCCACCTGTGTGATTACCAATAAAGTCTCAAGCGACTGGCGGATTGTTGAACGAACCATGCCCACAGATATGTGGATTGGCTGGGATACCAATGGTGGAACAAAAGACTGTTTTTATGTTTTCCCCGGCCCTGCTTGCGGAACACTTTTCGGACAAACCGGCGATTTTGGCACATGTCAATCAATTGGGATGCAGCCGGTATGGTTAGCATCTGCGTGTAATACGCTTTATGTAAATGGTGGACATTTTATTTCAATTTCCGATATTACCAATGTCAAAGTAGGTGGATTGACAACAATGTGGGCTACCGGAATAGCTTGTAATGGCGCAGGTGATCCTGATAGTCCTGATCAAGCAATACCTTTGCATGTAGATTGCGTTGGCAAACGATACAATGATTATTTTGTTTGTGATTCAGCCAATAAGTCTCAACCAGGTCAAATACTGTACAATTATCCATATTCTGTCAGTGCGTACAATGGCTGTGATGAAGTACATCCTTCAATTAACGGATGCACTTCATTTGAGCAAAATCCGGATTGTAAACTGGTCAAAGAAATAACTGACGGAGCCATGACGGTATCCGGGAGCGTCATTACCGGCGCGACAGTTCCATCAACATGCAAAATCATTCAGGGCGCACAAGGAAGCATTACCGTCTGTGAACCGTGGTGGACCAAGACACGGACCTATCAATGCAGTGATGTGACCATCGATTTCAACCAAGCTCGGCAGCGAGTCAACTATGTCGGGGCCAACACAACGCTTTCCGGCGATAAATATTTGGCACAGATGAATGATCTGGTGTTCAGCGGCGACGGCTCGCAACCTGTTGCAACCAACTACATGTTGGGGGTCCAATTTGCAACGACACAAGATCCATGTTCGCCAAGCTGTATCGTGCAGCAGACTGTCCCCAATTACAGCATCATTCTGCCGGAAAAACAGGTTGGGACAACAGCAAATCCTGATTCGCCAGAGTACGGAAACGAACCGTCAGTTGTCCCTTCCGGTACGCAAACCATCATCAACTCGTTGGAGTGTACCTTCAAAGATGACAAGTATACCTGCCCGGTGCCGGCTGGCTGGACTGTTCGCAGTCAATGTTCGTGCGGTGATGGCAAGGAATTTGTGAACGCAATTTCGGCATTGGCCATTGTCAACCAGATTGCCAAAGACGTTATCTGCTCGTCAGGAAAGGAGGCGGGAATCTGCGATACACCAAGCGAGCAAGTGAACTATCCAGTCATCTGCGGGAATGTATCGGAAACCTCTGGCACGGGGTCCACGGATCAGACCGGGGCAGGATCTGCATCAAATTACACCGGTACCTTGGTTGAAGGCAAGGACTACTGGCTGTGCCAGCCAGCCTACTGGACCGGAAAAACAGCCTCGCCACAGATCCACGATGTTACCCTGTCGAACGGACAGACCTGCGTAGGCTCCGCCAAATCCGCAACCTCAGCCGAAACTACGGCAAAGATAGATATTGGTCTTGTCTACCCACAAAGGAGCTGGTTTGCGCCAGTAATAGAATGGGCAGAACAAAAAATAAAAGAATTTCTTTCAGCGGATACCGAGTTTTGGATGACGCCGGACGGATGCGGTTGTGGCACTTTAAAAAGCAACGAAATACCTGTCTGTAAACAGGAGCAATCTGGATACACCTGTCTTGCCAACAATAATTACTTTGATACAATTCAAAATTGTAACTTAGGATGCCAAAACAGTAGGGCAACAAGTTTAGATGATAAAACATGTATATGGCATGATGTATTGAAATCAGGTAATTTTGATTTCACATACAATCTAGGCAATCATCCTGGTCAGGAGGAGGCATACGGAAATGTAGCGATCAACGCTGGCTTTGTCGATTCTTCGATGCAAATAGATTGTATGAACGAATCGGAGAAAGTTGAAGTCTACTTTGAACAACGTAATTGTGTGGATAATTCCATTTATAAAGTTTTCAATGGGCCACCGTTGCGTCCAAGCGCTTCACAAGGATACTGCATGATGTATAGGAATGAAATATTATATCCTTTGATATGGAATGATGAATGGGGTACAAAACCAACATTTGAACAAGTCTGTAGTTTAGACTCGGAAGCTGGCAATTATTGTTATGTTGGTTATCTTCAAAAATGTATAGATTTGCCAACAGAAGATGGTTGGACTGTTCCGTATTGCTATTATTACTATATTGAAGACGACACGGATAAGATAGCCCAAATAATGGCTGAAATGACTGGCGTTACAATCAGTTGGCAAGCATCGTTTGGATGTGGCGACAGTTGTGGAATATGTCAACTGGCATATAATATGTTTCCTTATGATTTACAAAGTTGTGTGAGAGATTTGCAAGGATTGTTAAACACTGCCCTTCAAAATACGTGTAACTATGCTGTAAACAATCACTATTTAGATCATATAACATCGAAGTCATTGGTTAACACTGTTGCAGATAGTGGTGTCATTACGAACTGGTATAATATTGGGATGTGCGGAGATAATGGAGCAAGGCAGTATGCTGAATATGTACCTCAATGCGTTCAGCAAGATCCTAAATTTAATTGTGAAATTAACGCATCAGAATTCCAAAGCCAATCAGAATGCATGTCAGGTTGTAAAAAAACTCGTTATCTATGTAAGCCATCAGGATTGATAGTTGATGATCCGTCTCAATGTCAAAAAAAATACACATGTCCTACAACTCAACAAACATTCACCGATGCTGTATCTTGCAAACAACAGTGCAATTTCACGGTAAGTATGCCAGCGACGCATGTCAAATGTTCGCAAGAAGCACAGCCGGTTGAATTGGTAAGCGGCAGTGGGACTTGTACAGGTGGCGTAACGGCAAGCAAAACATGGTATGGACCGACGATGGGTGTTGGGAGGCGTGACGAAGTTAATTGGTATCCAAATACAAATTTTATGTGTGAAATTAATCCATCTAACTATTCATGTAATGGTGTAGTTGACAAAAACGGTAATCAAATTTCAAATTGTGCAGATATATTTAAGTATGATTTGTCAACTTGGAACACATTGAAAACTCTAGTAACTCCACCAGGGGCGACAAGTACTGGGAGCGGACCAATATGCTGTCAAGAAAAAAACGGTCAATGTATAGGGCCAGCTAATTTTTCTTATTGTAAAGGTTTTCAGGGACCGTATGGACCTGCATGTACCAATCCAACAATGTCTGATTGTATCAATGGTGCGCAAGGAATATTGGATGCCATGTTGAATTCAAGTTGTGATTATGCAGTAACCAATGGGATACTGAATAACATCAGCAACAAAACATTAAAAGATTTGGGAGGAGCCACGGTTAACACACCAGCTACATGCCTCTACGATGTCCTATCTATGCCTGTTGAATACTTCCAAGCTGTATGTACTGGAACACAATCAGATTATGTGTGCGATTCAAACAATACACACTATACAAGCCAAACTGAATGCCAGGCAGTATGTAACAATACCAAATACCGTTGTTTGAACACAGGCGAGATCGTATCTAGCCCCTCGCAATGCCCGAAGCAGTATCATTGCTCTACAAACGGCACAACCTTTGCCGATTCAAACCAGTGTGATTCGCAATGTTGGTCAGATGGAGGAAACGGTGAAACAGGCAACAACAATTGTGCCAATGTACCTGACATGCCTGGATTTGTTGCATACCTCAAGGCAAATACGGCTTTGACTGGCTACGATATGATTTTGAAAGAAATCCCGGTTGGAGATACCGACCCAACCGATCTCAGCAAACGGATCGATGTTGCCACCGATCCCTACACCCACGCCGATTTGATTCTGGCACAGTGCATCAGCCAGTACACCCAACCCTATATCAAATTCGACGAGCCGGGCACCAACGCTCATTTCGAATTTTCCTACATGGATGCGAACATCTACCAGATCGCGGGCCTTCTAACCGAACTGCCCATGGATGTCACGTTGATGCAACTGCCAACATATCCTCCCGTCTACATGGGTTCCATTGCCCGAGCCTACCAAATCCAGTTGATGAAACTGTATACCACTCAGGTCAATGCCGATGGAACAGTCACAAAAATACCCAACGCAAATCTGACAGACGAGCAAAAAGCCGCCATCACAGGTGTGGCCAACGTTCCCGCAATAGATGAGAACGGGGCTTACATCGCCAACAGTGCCGGTATGATGCAGATGGTGCCACGCAAACCCATGTTTACCAGCAAAACCATGACCAACAGCGTCTATGACCCCACCGGCGGCTTGGCCGGCCACACGTCGTTTACCGCGACCAACCTGCTCTCGTCGGTTTATTACTACGGTTGTCCTCAAGGCATCATTACCGATGACAACTCCTGCGGCGGCAAACCGCCCTGGGGCGGTATGGCCAACACCATCCAAGGCCCAAAATGTTTTCAATATTTCTGTGACGAGAATGCGAAGTTCGAAACCAATGCCAGCCAAAATTCCGGTTGTGGCCTGATCAACGATGGAACATTGGTTCCCGCGACAAATTAAGGGTGAACTATGCCGCGACATGCCATTGTAATAGCGGAAGGAGGCTATATCTTCCCAGCACTCGGTGAACGATACTGCCTCGATAATGCAAAACAAAATGCTGAAATTATTTATTCGTGGATGCGGAATGGATTGATACAAAAGGTTGCACGATTGTGCCAGGAACAAGTTATCCTGAAACAAATCCGGTATTACGATTGTTATTCCTACGATGACACTTCTCCGCATGTTGAAAAACCCAAAACAAATGAAAGAAACGTAACCAATAGAGATTATTTCATCAATGAATTTAAAAAAATGCCCATTGTCTTCTTCAGGCCGGGAAAACTGAGACTCAATGGCGTGAAACCTGCCAAACAAATAACCAGCTATCAGAAATTTGAAGATGGCATTGTAAAATTTGTTCTTACTGAAAAAGATTTGAAAAAAAATTATCAGCAAAAAGGCGTCGATACCTTGATAGCGATGGACGCCTACCAAATCATCACCGAACGGCATGCCGATCTGTTGATATTCATCACCGATGACTCGGATTTCACGCCTCTGTTTGAATTAGCCCGGTCCAAGGGGGTGACAATCGTCATTCATCCCATGCATTTCAAACGCAATCCGACCGGCCCGCTCCTCGAACACTCGGATTATGTGGTTCGTCTGGAACCAAACGAAATTCTGCTCAAGCTCAAGTCGAGTGCAGGTGGAACCATCGAGTCAGGAATTGATTCGGCGCTATCTTAAGAGAACCAGCGGGAATTCCCATCTTCTTCAGGGGATAGGGATGAAAGCTGGCAAGTTGTTTTGAAATTTTCCATAGAACTGAGCAGTGCAATGTCTGCGTGTTGTATAAATGACATTGCATATAGTTTCGAGAGAACAGGTATTGATCCCGGTATTATGTATTGACTCAATCTTTGTTTATCAATTTGCAATATGATCACAACAATAGTATAGTAATATCATGAGTGATAAATTGCAAACAGTAATAATTTTCCCTTTGAGCGGGTTGTCTCAATCCATGACAACCCGTATCAGAAACGGACGTCTGGAAGCGGCCAAGGTCTGGAACCTGTGCCGCGACCTGCATCTTGAGGCCAGAAAGACTGGTACAAAATGGCCTGGACGCGATAGCCTGCAACAAGCAGTGAAAGGTGGAACCTTCGCCCTGCATTCGCAATCCGCTCAGATGGTTTGCCATGCGTTTCTTGCCAACGTGAAGACAACAAGGGAACTGCGCAAGAAGGGCAATAAACAGATCCGGTATCCGTACCGGGACAAAATGTTTTATCCCCTGGCATGGCCGGCACAGGCCATGTGTCTTACAGAAAAAAGTATTGTTTTGCCTATGGGCAGAAACAACCCTTCGCTGGTTCTGCCCAAACCTGTTTGGCTGAATAAAAAGAGAGCCTGCAAGCTGGTCTGGAATGGCAGTGCAAACGAGCTTCACATAACGGTGGAGACGGATGCGGCCCAAGAGCCTCCGGGTGAGAACAAGGCCGCGGTCGATCTGGGACAGATCCATCAAGCCGCGGTTGCCACCGATACCGGTTACGCCCTGATCGTCAGCGGCAGGGGCATCCGATCTGAGAAACAGCGGTTGAACAAGCTGCATGGCAAGATGGGAAAAATGCTTGCCAGATGTACGCGGGGTTCGCGTCGGTGGAAGAAGTTGAGGCGAAAAAGATCTGTGCTTGCCGCCCGGACCAGGAGACGGATACGCGATCTACGGCATAAAGGGACACGCAAGGTCATTGACTTTTGCATCGATCAAAAGGTCGGCCAACTCTACGTCGGCAACCCCAAGGGCGTCAGGAAGAAGAAAAGCGGACGGAAACATAATCAGCGGATGTCACAGTGGGAGTATGGCAAAGACATCGCGTATCTCCGTCAGAAGGCAGCAAAGGCCGCAATCGAGTGCTTCACCGGAACGGAACGGGGAACGTCCAGCCGGTGTCCCGAATGCGGCAGACTCAAAAAACCGCAAGGTCGGGTATGGACCTGCCCGGCTTGCGGATTCACCGGCCATCGGGATATCGTAGGTGCGATAAACATCTTCACCTTGGCCTTTGATACAAAAATCGTGTTCCCGTCTCTCAGAGACCTCACGTATCTACGACCGAATGGACAGAAACACTGTTCAATAGGAAGTAGTAGTCGCCTAGACACAGGCCGCGGGCACAAAGCCCGTGTTGCTGTTGAAGGCATGATCCCAACCAAACCGAACTTCGGTGTCTCGCAAGAGACAGGGCAAGGTTATGTCCTGTTCAACAGAAGCTCATCTCCTTCAGGGGATTGAGAGTGTCACCCACTGACATGGACATTGTACCAACATATTCTCCTTCAGGTCGTGTGTCTGAACAATTCCCGATCCTTCGTGGCACCCTGGGCAACACAGAGCAGTTCGACAAAGCCGTTGAACAGGTGTTTGAGGGCATAGATGCCGGCTCAATTCGTAACGTTGTGTTGCAGGATGCAAAGTTCATCCTGTCGCGGATCGTGGATAGGGCGTGGGACGAGTATATCGATGTTGCTTACTTTGACGCCGGACGGTGGAAGGAGCAACCAAAGGCAGTGCAAGCATTACACAGTAGCATTCTCATCATGGGCCTGCATGATGTGATCTCGGCCAACAAAAAAATCAACAGGGCCGAGGCGACCGGGCCTGCGGTCGAAGCCATGCGAGCTTTTTGTGCCGAGGTCTTGCCCCTTTCACTCGCTGTTGCTTCACTCAAAGACAAGGTGATCAAGGGGCGAGCACCAAACACAGGGCCAACCAAGCCGGAGAATCCGAACAAAATCACCAAAACGTGCGCGGTGTGCTTCCGGTCAATCGCGGTACAGCGCGGCGGAAAAATGGCTCACCACGGTTACAAAAGGCCGCAGCCAGGTTGGCAGACCTCCAGTTGTCCCGGCATCCGTTTCAAGCCTCTTGAGGTATCGAGCGAAGGGCTGGAATGGCTGATCGATACACTGCGCAAGGAGTTGGCTGGATATGTCAGCTCGTATGACAGACAGGATACATACCCCGAATATTTATTGGCGAAACGCGAGCGCAAAGGGCCTGCCGAAAAAATCTACCGCGACGATCCATTGTGGCCAGCCATCTTCAAGCGGCATGTGGCTCAACTGGAATCTTGGATAGAGAGACTTAAACGAGAGATTCCAAATCTTGAGAAAAAATTGGCGGCGTGGAAACAGGAAGCTCCGGCGTGACACGACGTTTTTATTGAAAAATTCGGAAAATCAATACAAATGAGGCCAACCATGCTGTTGAAAAGAATTGCTGTTTTTTCGTTTATTCTTTCTTTTTGCTTATCGTTTGTCTGTGTTTCAAATAGTTTTGCTGGATCAGATGATGACAGCAATAAAATAATTTCAACAATGCAGAAAGAAATTCGTTTAATAAGCCCCAAACCTACTCCATTTCTTTGTCCTGGCGAGAACATCAAAAGAGTTGAAAATTTTCCACCAGTCGAGTTGATGAAGAAGGCAAAAGCCGGCGATTCAGATGCTCAGAAACAAATTGGCGATTGGTATGCGTGGCATGGAGATCTGAAACATGGTTATCGCAATAAAGAAGATTTTCAACGTGCTGAAAAATGGTATAAAAAATCTATAAAACACGGAAATGCCGCCGCTGAATTAGGTTTGGCATATTTGTATTTATATGGTTATTTTGATAAAAAAGGAAAATATGCTGATTATGGCACACAGTCAGCAATGAGTTTGGTAAAAAGTTCTGCGAATAAGGGAAATGCGGAAGCGCAGTATTTTATGTGGGTTAAACTTTCTAAAGAAGGACAGGATAATACAGAAGCCGTAAAATGGTTGGAAAAGGCAGCAGATCAAGGGTTGGAAGTAGCAAAACAAGATTTGGGTATGTGTTATGCATCAGGAAGCGATAAGCCAAAAGATGAGCAGAAGGGACTTGATTTGATTATAAACAAGGAAGGAGAAATCAAAGATATTGCAGAAGCAGAACATTTTATTGGGTTAAAATATTTGTATAGCCACCATAATATTCAGAGAGATGTTGGTAAAGCCGTGAGTTGGTTTGAAAGAGCTATTGCCCACGGCGATATTAATTCACTTCGAGTTTTGGGATCAATGTACATTGAAGGTAAAGAAGTGCATCAAGATGTCGAGAAAGGCGTAGCCATGATGGAAAAGGCAATTGAACAGGGCGATCACATGGCTGCAATCAATTTGACATATCTGTATAAGGAAGGTTTTTTAGTATCAAAAAATTTAAGCAAAGCGTTCGATTTAACTTTCCAATCAGCAACTGGTGGTAAAACCAGGGCAATGATTGATTTAGGTGAGATGTATTGTTTAGGTGCAGGTGTCGATAAAAATAAAAAAGAATGTGTAAATTGGTTACAGAGAGCTGTAGGGCAAGGTAGCTGTGAGGCGCAGGTCAAGTTGGCAAACGTTGTAGATCAGGAAGAGAGGGCGAGCAGAGCAAAGGCTTTTCAGAAAGCCTGGGTCGAGATGATGAGAGATTACGAACAGAAATAACGAAGAGCTTCGCCGAGGCCCTGGCCAAGAGTCGATTTGGTATCAAAACCGGCCCGCCGAGGCCCCGGCGCGATTACACACACCCAACCTTTGGCAGCTCCTTCCAATTTGTCGTCCAGGCCGGCGACAATCGCTCCCGGCGCATGCTTGCACCACACGCCCTCCCTTCGTCGGACAGGATCGCGGGCCGCAATGTACGAGCACCAAATTTCCGGTTCACGGCATCCATCGCGGCCATCAGCTTTTTTTCTTTGTCGGTATCGGCGGTACAGGGCGTCCATAGGTTCAACTGCGACACGCCCGGCGCTCTGAGGTTGTACAGCAGCACCCCGGATTTGGCATACAGCAACCCGTCTTGAAAAACCTTCTCTAACCCGCGCCGAGCCGATTTCAGCAACAGCCGGGTGTCGGCGGTGGCTTCGGGAAGATCCAGACACACCGCATTTTCGTAATACCGGCCATCAGCGACATGGCGGGAAGTCCGGATTCGCACCTCCATCCCCTGTGCCTCAAGACCTGCGGCCCGCAGCCGGCGAGCGGCATTTTCTATATTTGCGGCCAAAGCCTGCATGATCTCTTCCTTTACAGCCAACTTCCGGCCAAAAGACCGGGAGGCGACGATGGTCTGGCGAGCGGGAGAAGGTTCGAGATCGATGCAAGCGATACCGCTCAATTCGAGAGCGGTGCGCAGGCCGGTCACACTGAGAACCTTGCGAATGGCATCGCTGTCTTTCCGCGTCTCCGCCACCAGGGTGCCAGCGGTATAAATACCTTTTGCCGCCAATCGTTTCTCCGAGCGTGGCCCGATCCCCCAAATATCGCCCACCGGCGTTCGCGCAAGGGTTGCATCGCATGCCGGTGATCCGGCAATCATCCTGAAAACGCCAGCCGAGATATACTGTTCGTCCGTATAATTTTTCTTTTTATTTTCTCTTTGAATCTTTTTTGCCTCTTCCGCTGCGAGCTTGGCCAAGGTTTTTGTGTTTCCGATGCCGATGGACACGGGAATGCCGGTCCATCGGAGAACTCTGGCGCGGATCGCGGCGCACAGCTCGTTGGCGTTGGCGGCAAGGGCTTTTTCGTTGAGCGGAATGAATGCCTCGTCGATGGAGTATTGCTCCACAACAGGCACCAGGCTTTCCATGGTGCGGATCACGCGGGAAGAGAGATCACCATAGAGGGTATAATTCGAAGAAAAGACAGAAACGTTGTGATGTTTCAAAAAGCTGCGGATTTTGAATTCCGGTTCGCCCATCCTGATGCCCAGGGCTTTTGCCTCATTAGAGCGGGCAACAATACAACCGTCGTTGTTGCTGAGGACGACAACGGGCTTGTCTCGCAGGTCTGGCCGAAACAGGCGCTCGCAGGATGCGAAAAAATTGTTGCAGTCTACCAAGGCCCACAACGAAGCGGGCAGAAATTCAAGATCCATTGCCGCCGCCTTGTCGCAAACGCATCTTCAGGGAGGGTTGTTTACTGAGGTTCACTGACGAAACCTGCTGCATTTTGTGGATCGAATGCGTGACCACACCCCAGATCACCGTGTCTTCCGACTCTGTGATGTCAATATCCTCGTAGTTTTCGTTTCCCGGTGCAAGAAATACTCGCTTATCCTTTTTGACAAGGCATTTGACAGTCAGCTCGCCAGCAACGGCAGCGATCACAATCGACCCGTTCTCAGGCGACAGAGAACGGTTTATCACCAGCAAATCGCCGTCGTGGATGCCGACATCGATCATCGAGTATCCACTGACCCAAGCAAAGAAGGTCGCAGCGGGATTAGGGACCAAAAATTCGTGGAGATTGAGATCCTGGCCGCGATAATCTTCCGCAGGAGAAGGGAACCCAGCCTGCACCGAAGCAAGGAAGGATGGAAGGCGAGGAACAGGTTCGGCAGCCTTCAAGTGCTGATCAGGCTGAATTTGGTTGGGCAAAAACGAGATTTTCATGGTTCGCACGGAAAATCACAAGCGTTAGGTTGAATTCCAGATTGGCCTTTTTCAATCACATAATTTTCAATAAATATAGTGTGTTCGTCTGATGCAGAAACACTGCCTCTTCCGGCCGATAATTTAATAATTTTTTCATCAAAACTTGAAGATGAATACGCATGGCCGATCAATTCTGAATAGTCATAGGAACATGACTCTGTTTTGCATATTTTGTTTGGTAAACCTGCACTGTTATTGTTGATGAATAGTTGAATAGATCCCTTTGTGTCACTTTGAGAAGGAGGAAATACCGCTGTTCCAGTAATATTGAATGTTGCGTTATAAATAGTTCCGTTTGGCTGAGATAACGAAATAGTTGGCGTGTTATCTACATCAAAAGAACCAGTAACTGAACCGGTAGCACCTCCGCCTGAAGCACGTAATTCTATCGAGTATGAACCTTGGTCTTTGTCGTACAATTTATTGGTCACTGATTTGTAATCATAATCACAAATAATATCAGTGCATGTTTGAGTTGAATCAATAATACTTCCTCCGTTTATATAAACGTGGACTGTTCCTTTAGTAGCGTTCAAAGTAGGTGTAAAAACAGCTTTACCTGTCATATTGAACGATCCATGAACTGTCCCATTTGGATCATTGATTATAACTGAAGGCGTATTGTCATAAGTTGTCGTAATCGTGTCTGTAGCGTTTACGCCTTTGCAATCACTAGCTGTTACATTGAATTTTTTTGTTCCATGCAAGGTGCCACGATCCACAATTGCGGTGCAACTAGCCACTCCATCTCCGGACGCGGAACAGAGCGATGTGATGCTCACTGAAACTTTGGAATTGACGGTTTTGCAGTTATTGCCACTGGCATCACAATTTGAATAGCATATTTCGGAAGAAGAAGCATGAGCAGTCAAGGCCACTCCGCCATCATTCTTGTCATTAACAGAGGTTTCTATGACCGTGGCATTACTTGCCAATGGTATTGCTGCCACCAAATTCAAAATTAATATTTTTTTGAGTTTCATCGCTGTCCACATTAATAATTAGTTGGTTTATTGTTGAATGCATAACTTTGACTCGCCCTGGTCTGTGTATCAAAAATAAAAGTTAAACCTTCAAAGGATTTTTGATAATATGATACAGGCCCAGGCGTGGCGACGACGTTTTCAAATATCCGATTACCAGTTGTGTCGTAAATATACATAACAGAATTTCCCTGCATATACGACACCTCTTTCAGCCGTTGCCTGTCATCATAGCTGTAAGTAGTCGCTGCAATTGCTGCAGTAGATAAAAAACAAAAATTCAAAATCAGTAGTTGTATAAAGGCCATCCTGAGACAATGGTGCAGATACGATTTTTTCATTATTTCTTCCTTTTTTTTTGGTATTCCCGCACCGCCAGGGGTTCGTTGTTCAGGTACACGTAATCGCGGATCGGGGTGCCGTCCGCCGCGGTCTCGGCGATTAGGCGGCTGTCCAGATCGTAGGCATAAAAAACAGATGCGCTGTTGGCGGTCTTGCCGATCCTCCGATTCTGAGAATCGTAAAGGTAGGTGGCCAGGACCGTGCCATTCTGCTTCACCTGCACCAAGCGGTTCAAGGCATCCCAGGTGTAGCTGTTGATCCCGTCCGAGAGCACGTTGCCGTTGGCATCGTGCGTCCAAGTCTTGCCACCGACGCCGGCGATCCGGTTGCTGGTTGTTTGGATGCTGGTGGTTGTGGTTTGCTTCAACTGGTCGTTGTCGTACTGCAGCTATGCGTGGGAGCGTGGGAACGATCAAACAAATTTCTGTTCCTTATATGGCGCAGCTCCACGAATATCTGGCCAACCATAAATTTTAACGTGATTCAAACATCTATGACCAATTTCTTGAGGTTCAGATGCAAGTTCTTCTCCCCCCCAATCTTCTGAAAACAAATGGGCATGCGGGAATTCTAAATTTTCCGCAGCACTTGCCAAAGATAACAATTTCTCTGCGAAAAGACGAAGCCCATTTGGATCGCCATGAATAAATAGTTGATCATTATCTTGATCTAACTCAAATGATAACAAATTTTTATTCATTATTTTTTATTTCCTTTTGTATCTTATACAATACATTGCTCCTGCAAATAATATGTAGTTTCCTATTATAATCCACGAGCTAATTTTAGTTGTTACAGATAATTTGTCGTAAACTTCATATATTATTAATTTTTCTCTCTCGGTTGCATTGAACTTAGTTACAAAAATTTTATCGCTATATCCAAATGATGGTAACAAGTACATAAACCAAAACAGAATAAATACTGTAGATGCTACAAACAATGTCTTTGCCATTATTTATTTTGCCCCAAATTTATATGCATGTGGATCTAGGATAAGAACAGGATCGTTTGGGTTAGATGATGTTGCCTTTAAATTATAATGCACTGGAAAATTATATATTTTTTCAATATTCCATTTATCATCAAACTTTTTATTGTTTATATAATTATCAAGAAAATCCTTCAGTGCATCAGATTGCCCGCCACAACCATTGTATTCATTTTCACATATACCGAGGACGCGACAACTAATCAACAGGTTGTTTATAATCCCCGGATCGATCCTTTCACCATTGCGAGTCAACTGATCGGTAAAATGTTTTGATATATTAAGAAGTATTACAACATCAGCCGGGCTTAATCCTTCCAAATCCACCCCATTCACCGGATCCCCGTTGACATACCCATACAGATTCAACCCACCTTCCAGGCCGATGGGATCGGGAGACAGATAGCGGCCCAACACCGGGTCGTAGTAGCGGTTCCAGTTGTAGTGGAGATCGGTTTCTTCGTCGTAGTATTGTCCGGGAAACCGCAGGTTGTTGGTGATGGTGCTGTTCGGCTGTACCTGGGCTTCACCGTAGGGCAGATAGGCTGCGGCCCAGACCACAGCGCCGGTTGATTATTCACGATCATTTGATATTTTAAAAAGGTAAATCATATTGTCAATTATTCCAATTACCCCTAATAACCACGGAATTATAAAAAATATAATGTGAACTTTATGAGTTAATATATTAATAAATCCAAAAAAGAAGAATATAATCAAACCTGTTAGGAAAATTTTAAGGCGACGCCAAGGGATAAAGTATTTATATATAACTTGAATAAAATATTTCATGGTTAATTTGTACAATCAAAAACAAAATACTGGCCGGGAAACCGCAGGTTGTAGGTGATGGTGCATATTTCAGGCTACCTGAACGAATAATTATTTCCTGGCCCTGCAATTAATACTTTATTTGATGGTGTAAATAGTACCCAATGTTCATATTCTTCTGTGATAAAAGGAAATAGTCTTAAAATAATTTCATCCGTAAAATATAGAGTTGCAGAAAGATTGTAGCGATTTATTTGTAATCTTTGTAACTGCAAATTAGATAACAAGTTAATTTTATTAATAATAGACTCCCTGTTGTCTTCAGAACCAATCCACATTTTTTTATTTTTGTCAATTCTCCAGGCGCAGCATTGTATCCAAAGGTGCCATTCTCCATAAACAACGCCATTACGTTCATTTAATATTTTTTCACCTAAATCTATCGTCATGAAAGAACCAATTCCGAGTTTAAATCCCCAGGCATCTTTTCCAGCAATATTTTTTTCTATTGAGTTTATTGTCAATTTATTCATATAAACTCGATCAGTCACAGCAACATGGCGCGAACAGGGTGGGAGGTTTGGGAGGAACGGGCAGTCTTAACGGCTATGAACGAGGTCATGCAGCATTGGGTACAACTTCAGTAGATATGGTAGGTTAGTTCGGAAAATTTATCCTTTTACATCCCTGTGATGTACCAAATGAAATATCATTCAGAATCAAGACGTACTGAAACATTTTTTCCGTCAAAAGAATATACTTTTGTGTGGTATGTAGTCCCGCCTGGAAAAGTCACATGCAAAAGATCATCGTTATACTGTACAATCCCAACCAAATAAACGTATACATTTTCTTGATATACTGCGTTCAAATGACCTTTTGACTGAACATAACACACAAAGTGTTGTAAATTTTGATCTTCAACATCACTTCCCCATACATATGTTTTTGGCCTACTATAAATACATAGTAAATCTCCATATCTTGTTGTCCATCTGTTCATAGATACTATTTTTTCATCACTATATAAACGTTCTTTCAGTGAAAAATAAAAAATATCACCCATTGTAAAAGCAGAAGATGGCAGTAAAAGCATAATAAATAAGCTGGCAATGTATTTTTCTATCCCATTACTTATGTATTTTTTTGTAGCAATCATCGCTGTCATTACAATTTCCTTCTGATTTAATTCTTAGACATTTTTCGCAATCCAATATTTGTTTTGAATATTCAGGTGTTTCATTATCACCTGTTCCATACATAAAAAGCCCTTTATCTATGTTTCCGTTCCCTAAATTTTTCCAATTTGTAAATCTGTTAAGGATTTTAGTACCTGCTTGAATATTAGATGCTGGGTTGTACATATTTTTCGCACTGTACCCAACCCATATTGCTGAAGGGTTAGTCACACCCATCAATCCATTTGCGGTACTTTTATCGTTTTTTACATTTGGGTTAAAACTACTCTCTTTGTAAATTATACAGAGAATTAATTCAGTGCTGAGATTTGATTTATTATTTGCCTCAACAAGCTCTCTGACTTCGCTTTCAGTCAAAAGCCCATCTGGATCCACCCAATTCACCGGATCCCCACCAACATACCCGTACAAATTCATCCCACCTTCCAACCCAATAGGATCGGGCGAGAGATAACGGCCAAGAACAGGGTCGTAGTAGCGGTTCCAGTTGTAGTGGAGATCGGTTTCTTCGTCGTAGTATTGGCCAGGAAACCGCAGGTTGTTGGTGATGGTGTTGTTCGGTTGAACCTGTGCCTCGCCGTATGGCAGGTAGGCGGCTGCCCAGACCACAGCGCCGGCTGTGTCGATCAGCTTCTGCGGTGTGCCGAGGTGATCGTTGAGGAAGAAGTACAGGCCAGGGCTTTTTTGGTACTCACGGACAGCCAAGGGTTCG
>Ga0209628_10000170_pt1 | contig 36831 bp, 32 predicted proteins | sample TergutCu122P4_FD_187285 | JGI IMG/M metagenome (GOLD analysis project Ga0209628, IMG submission 187285) | Cubitermes ugandensis P4 segment gut microbial communities from Kakamega Forest, Kenya - Cu122 P4 (SPAdes) (version 2) | ecosystem: Host-associated > Arthropoda: Insects > Digestive system... | reverse complement strand
TCCAATTGTACTACCTCAAAATAATCAAATAACCATGCAGGTAAAAATGTGCGTAATAATTCTTCAATACTAATCATTGTTTTTTGGCGGCAAAGATACCTTTCCCACCCGATTTTCCGATTGACCCAAAATAATGAATAAGAGAACCATTATACGAAAAAAAGATGAGGCTGTCTTAAAAGTAAAGGCAACCCTTTTTTAAAAAATAATGTTAAAAAACTTATTGCGCTTCAACTACATTTCGTGTAGAAGCAACATTTACGATTACTGTGTTTGGGTTTTCAATAAAAGTAAGATGAGGAACAGAGAGGTCGCAAACTTTAACCATATCATTGATTTCTAAGTTTGAAATATCGACCACAATCTCTTCCGGAATATCTTTTAACAAACCTTTCACGGTTAGTTTACGTATTTTTTTTGTCAATTTCCCTCCCCGAAGCACGCCGGGAGAAGTTCCGGTGATTTTCACAGGAATACCAATGGTAATGGGTTTTCCTTCTATTATTTCTAAAAAATCCACGTGCAATAATTTGTCTGTAATAGGATGCCATTGTGTGGCTTGCACTACGGCTTCAAATTTTTTACTTCCTATTTCCAATGCCACATATTTCACTTCCGGTGAGAATAATAATTGCCGAAACTGTGTTTCTTCCACAACAAATTGAAGTTGTTCTTTACCGCCGTAAATTACGCATGGGATGAACCCTTGTGTGCGTTGCGCTTTCGCATCTTTTTTCCCTACGTTCTCTCTAAGAGAACCGCTCATAGATACTGATTTCATGTTTTTATGTTTTGATTATTATTAAATTAATGTGCTTTCAAAAAAGCCCGCGAAAATATATTTTTTTTAAAATTGTACGAAAAAATATATCTTTGCCGCTCAAATTTTAATCGGCTGAAATATGTACAGTCTTTACCGTAAAGAGGTTAAATCTTACCTCAGTTCTTTAATCGGCTACATTTTTATTGGTGTTTTTTTAATTATTGCCGGATTATTTATTTGGGTATTTCCCAATATTAACAATGTTTTATTTTCAAATGTGGCAAGTTTGCAGGGGCTTTTTAATACTTCCAAGTTTTTGTTTCTTTTCTTAGTGCCGGCAATCACGATGAGAACTTTTGCCGAAGAGAAACATCGCGGCACGTTGGAACTCCTTTTAACAAAACCGCTTACCGATTCGCAAATTATTGCCGCCAAGTTTTTGGCCTCGCTTACCTTGTTGGTTATTGCTTTATTACCTACACTGTTATATGTAATATCGGTGTATAATTTAGGCTCTCCTCCCGGTAATATTGACTTGGGAGGCACTTGGGGGTCTTATTTGGGACTCGTTTTCCTGGGTGCTACATTTATTTCTATTGGCATTTTTGCTTCATGCACTACTTCAAATCAAATTGTAGCCTTTGTATTGGCTGCCCCGCTTTGCTTTATTATGTATTTCGGATTTGAATTTATCTACGGATTTGAAGTATTGGGCAAATGGGGATTCTTTATTAAAAATTTAGGAATTGAATATCATTATGACTCTATCAGCAGAGGCGTAATAGATACACGCGATATCCTTTATTTTACAAGTGTTACTTTACTCTTTCTTATAGCTACACGAATTGTATTACTCAGTCGCAAATGGTAATTTTTAATCTGCTCGTATGAAAAACAAAATCAAATACAAACGTTCGGCAATTATTACATTAGCTTCGAGCCTCTTTATTCTAATTGCGCTCAACATTATTTTCTCTTTTTTATATGTGAGAATTGACCTAACCTCCGAAAATAGAAACTCGTTGGCACCATCTACCATTAAACTTTTAAAAGGGTTGCCCGACAAGATTTATATTAAAGTATTTTTGAAAGGGAAAAACAATCCTGCCGACTACCAAATCTTCGCACAAAAAACAAAAGAAATATTAGAAGAGTTTAGCAGATATTCAGCTAATATTGAATTTGAAATGATTGACCCTATTGATGGAAAAGACCAAGAGGAGATACATTCTATTTACGGAGAGTTTTATAATAAAGGACTTTATCCCATTCCCCTCAAAAGAGAAGATTATTCTACTACTTGGGTGGTTCCGGGGGCATTTCTAACCTATCGTGCTAAAGAATATCCTGTTACTTTGGTGGTTTCTGATCCTGAAGGCAAAGATTGGCTCGATTTTTCCATTCAAGAGTTAGAGTACAATTTGGTTTCCGCTATCCGAAATATTTTGACAACCTCTGCACCGAAAGTAGCTTTTTTGGAAGGACACGGTGAGTTGGACAGAATCTCCACTTCATGGATGGAGTGGCAGTTACAACGTTATTATAAAGTGGATAGAGTTACCATTAATAATAGAATCAACAGTTTGCGAGAGATTTATGTTAAAGATACTGCCGAAGCAAAAATTGGAATTTATGGCAATAAATATGATGTATTGATTGTAGCTCAACCTACGGAGCCTTTTTCCGAAATGGATAAATATGTGATTGACCAGTTTATTATGAATGGCGGAAAAATACTCTGGTTAATTGATGCTACCAATGCTTCTATAGACAGCCTGCAAAACAGAAATGAATTTTTTGCTACAGAAAACTTTCTACGACTAAACAGTTTGTTCTTTAAATATGGCGTTCGATTGAATACTAATTTAATACAAGATTTAAACTGTCAAGCTATTCCTCTTATTTCGGAATATGTGGGCAATCAACCACAGTATAAATTTTGGGCGTTTCCTTATATGTTTGTTATCGTCAATTTTTCCACACATCCTATTGTTCGTAAAATGAAAGCCTTGAAGGTTGATTTTGCGGGCACTATTGATTTTGTAGGCATTGACCCTGATATTAAGAAAACTGTGTTAGCCACCACTTCCGAAAAAACAAAAGTAGTACCTGTTCCATCTATCGTTACATTAAATGTAATAAAAAACAAACCCAATCTCGAAGAGTATCACCGTATGTATGAACCTGTTGCGGTATTGGTCGAGGGTAAATTTACTTCCGCTTTTAAAAGCATGTTACCCATAGGGTTTGATACGATAAAAGAGTTTGCCTTCAAAACGGAAAGTCCCGAAACAAGACAAATATTTATTTCGGATGGTGATATGATTCGTAATCGTTTTGATATGAAAAATAGGCAGGCATATCCTACCGGCTACGATTCCTACAAAAATATACGATATGATAATCAAGACTTTATCCTAAATTGTATTAATTATTTATGTGCAGATGATGAGCTACTTCTCATACGTTCTAAAAGTTTTAAGTTGGGAACACTGAGCCCCATTACCGTTAAAGCAAAAAGAAACTTTTATATTCTACTAAACACCGTAGGTACCCTAACCCTTGTGGGCATCATGGCAACTATGCTGATATTTACCCGAAAAGTGAGGTATAACCGGAAGAAAGTTTAAATAAAAAATTATGCAAACCTACAATAATCAAAACTTCTTTCTTATCGCCGGGCCTTGTGTCGTAGAAAATGAAAACATTACTTTTCATATTGCGCAAACCATTGATGCAATTTGCAAACGTTTAGAAATTCATTTTTACTTCAAGGCTTCGTATCGTAAAGCCAACCGTTCTTCCGTTTATTCATTTACAGGCATTGGCGATGTGGAAGCCCTCTCCATATTAGCAAAGGTTAACAAACAATTGGAAGTTCCCATTGTTACTGATATTCATGCACCCGAAGAAGCTGCTTTTGCCGCTCAAGTAGCTGATGTACTTCAAATTCCAGCGTTTTTGTGCCGCCAAACCAATCTACTGCAAGCTGCCGCCAAAACAGGCAAAATAGTGAATATTAAAAAAGGACAATTTTTATCTCCTGAGGCAATGCAATTTGCCGTTGAAAAAGTTCGGTCAACCGGAAATCCGCACGTGATGCTTACTGAGCGCGGAACCAGTTTTGGATATCATGACCTTATCGTAGATTTTAGAAGTATTAAAGCATTAAAAGAGAATAGATGTCCGGTGGTTTTAGATTGCACGCATGCACTGCAACAGCCTAATCAATTGAGCGGGGTTGCGGGCGGGCAACCCGAACTTATTGAAACGTTGGCTAAAGCCGGCATTGCCGTAGGATTTGATGGCATTTTCCTTGAAACGCATCCAGACCCTAAAAATGCACGCTCCGATGGTGCCAATATGCTTCCTCTTTCGCAGGTAGAGTCATTGCTCGAAAAATTGCTAAAAATCAGAAACGCAGTAATTTAAAAACGAATAATCATTAATAGCAAAATTGTACTTATTGGTTTTTCCGGTGCAGGCAAATCTACAATAGCTAAAAAAATTGCCTCACACTTTAATCTTTCGGTGTTAGATACCGATAAAATGTTAGAAGAAAAATATAGAATTTCTATTTTTGATATTTTTGAAAAATATGGAGAAGAAATTTTTAGAAAATTAGAATATGATACTTTAGTTGAAGCGCTTCAATCAGAGAATGTCGTAATAGCTACCGGCGGCGGTACTCCTTGTTTTTTTGAGGCCATGAAATTAATCAACGAAACGGCATGTTCTATTTATATTGAAATGCATCAAAAATCATTAGTAGAAAGATTGTTACATGCAAAAAAAGTACGTCCGCTCATTAAAAATAAAACCGAACAGGAACTTCTTGCTTACGTTACTAAACATTTAGCACTACGCGAACCTTTTTACAAACAAGCACACCATACCATAAAAGGTGAAAATTTTAATTTGTCAAATGTGAATTTGTTAGAATTACAATATTTATTTAAAAAAAGTGTTATCAAAACCGATGATTAATAATGATAAGATGAAAATACAGAAGAAAAATCTTTTTTTATTGCTTATAGCAATGGTGGTTTTTACATTGTTATGCTGTAACTCAAGAGTATCTAGTGTGAATGATGTGGTTTCCGATGATTCCAAGACTGATGATTACGACATATTAAAGAATCCGGATAAAATACCTCAAAAAGTCACCGAAGACCTTTCAGGAAAAGTAATTGTGCTTAACGAGGAGGATTTTATTGAACGTATTACTGTTTTAGATAATCCGAAAGGATTTCAATATAAAGGACAAACCCCTTGTATTGTTGACCTTTATGCAAGTTGGTGCAGACCTTGCGGCTATTTATCTCAAGTAATGAGTGAATTAGTTCAAGAATATCAAGGAAAAGTGATTTTTTATAAACTTGATATAGACCGAGCGCGTAAGGTAGTGTATGCTTTTGATGTAAAAAGCATTCCAATGATTCTATACTTTAAACCTCACGGGGGAGTATCTACTACAGTGGGCTATTTAAACCATGAAGAACTAAGAAAAGCAATTGACGAATATTTATTAAATCCCTAATTTTTTTCTTTGAAACGAAACGGGTGCTTTCTAATTTGTTTATTTTGCAGTCAGTTATTAATTGCTCAAAAAATTGATTGTGAGAAAGTTGTATCATTTTTAAATGAAAAAGAAACTCAAATCCGAAACTTGAATCTTCATGACCCTGATTATATTCCCCTTCATTATTTTGTTGCTCAAGGAATTATTAAAGAGTTAGACCAATTTAGAAATGAAGTGATTGCTAATTTTACAATATGTGCAACCATAACATTTAATGAACTAATTAATAAATATGATAAACTTAAAAACAGCGTTCAATCCAAACACGATTCGCTTAATGTGTTAAGTAAAAATGTGTATCTCATTTTCTATAAAAAAGCGCTTTATGAGTATCAATTTAATAATGAAATAGATGGCGATTATTTTTTACAACGTTCTTTACAATATAACGATACTTTTCCGGATGCTATTTTATTAAAATTAAACAAATTGCTTGAAAAAAAATATTTTGACGCATGTTTATTGCTATTAAATACACTTTATTATAAAATTCAATTGGATGATGAACAAGAAATTCAAGCTATAGAATTTACAGATAAATTTTACGATAAACTATACAAAACAGGTGATTCTTTGGTAAAAATAGAACATGCCGCTGAAGCATTAGAATTATTTGAAATTTTAGAAATATTTTGCCTCAATTTACCATCTAATTATTGTAATGATGATTATTATCACGGTGTTTTACGCTCAAAATCAGGAATTTATGAGTCTTATTTAGCTATTGCCAAGGCAGCTGAGAAAAGAGGAAGCCCGGAAATTGCAACACATTTCTACCAATATGCACAAGAATATTTGGATAGCAATCCCCATTTGAAAAATTATGAGCACTTTGTGGAAAGCGTGCCGGATGTACCCACCGACATAAACGCTCCGAGTGCACCACCCTTACCAAATAGTATAATACCGGAAAAAAGCCTTGCAACAAAATTAACATCAAAAGAATTAAAAGAACAATACGATAAAATAGTTTTAGAAGCGCTTGCGTTATGTATCAAAGAAAAATTTCTAGAATCTTACAATATGTTTTTAGAAGCAAAAAAGCTTGAAGAGTGTCGTTGTTTTGAAACTGATTTTCGTGTGGATTTAATGCTTCGTGAACTATCAAAATATATGCATTAATAAAAATCGAAAATGAAATACTACATTATAGCAGGTGAAGCTTCGGGCGATTTATTGGGTTCTTACCTAATGAAATCCATAAAAAAATTAGATACACAAGCCGATTTTCATTGCTGGGGCGGCGATTTAATGGAAGCCCAAGGCGGCGAAATTATCAAACATTACAAAGACCTTGCTTTTATGGGCTTTTGGGAAGTTGCTAAAAATTTACGAACCATTCTTAAAAATATTAAAATTTGTAAAGTGGATATTCTGCTTTACGAACCCGATGTGCTTATTTTAATTGACTATCCGGGATTTAATATGCGTATCGCAGAATTTGCTAAGGAACATAATATTAGAGTAGTGTTTTATGTATCGCCGCAAATTTGGGCATGGAAGAAAAATCGTGTGTATAAAATTAAACGCGATGTAGATACGCTAATCACAATTTTGCCTTTTGAAAAAGATTTTTATGCCCAATATAATTATGAGGCACATTATGTGGGGCATCCTTTGTTAGATGTGATAAATAATGAAATAGAAAACGATGATTGGCAAACTTTTAAGGCTAATTATCACTTAGACGACACGCCTATCATTGCCCTTTTGCCCGGAAGTCGTCGCCAAGAACTCAAAAAAATGCTCCCTGTGATGGTGCAAATGGCAGAACAATTTCCCAAATATCAATGGGTGATATCAAAAGTAAAATGGCAACCGCTGTCATTATATCAATCACATATTAAAGACAAACAAATTACTTTGGTAGAAGGGAATACCTATTCACTACTGCGTCATGCAAAAGCGGCTATTGTAACTTCCGGTACGGCAACGCTGGAAACTGCTTTGTGGAATATTCCGCAAGTAGTGTGTTATAAAAGTAGCTTCATTTCTTATCTCATTGCTAGAGTAGTTATAGGTAAACATTTGAAATATATTTCATTAGTAAACCTTATTTTGGATAAACCTGTGGTAAAAGAGTTAATTCAACATGATTGCACACCAAAAACCTTAGTAGCAGAATTAACAAAAATTGTGAACGATAAGGAAAAAATTGAAACCATGAAAAACGATTATGAACAATTGCGACATACTTTAGGTGATGCCGGCGCCTCCGATAATGCAGCAAAATTGATTGTAAAACATGACATTAGATAAAATTAACACAGTCTATTTTTTGGGAATCGGCGGCATTGGCATGAGTGCCGTGGCACGTTTTTTCCTGCTAAGGGGGAAACAAGTGTATGGCTATGACCTTACCCCATCAGAAATTACAGCACAACTCATTGCAGAGGGTGCGCATATTCATTTTGAGGAAGATGTGACCCAAATTCCGGCGCAAACAGACATCGTAGTTTACACTCCGGCCATTCCAAAAGAACACAAAGAATATCAACATTTTATCACACATAAAACGCCTCTGCTAAAACGTTCTGAAATTTTGGGAATCATTTGCAGCGATTATCCCACTATTGCAGTTGCCGGCACACACGGAAAAACGACAACAACTGCGATGATTACCCAAATGCTTGGTCATCACATTCCCCTTCAATTTATTGAAGGGGTGCCCGAAGGGCGGGGTAGTTTATATGAAAACAAAATTCTTAGCTTCATCGGTGGTATCGCCAAAAACTTCAACAGTAATTTTGTTTGCGAAGCCGATTTTGATACAGTGGTAGTAGAAGCCGACGAATTTGACCGTTCGTTTCTAACCCTGCATCCACAAGTAGCCATCATTACCTCTATAGATGCCGACCATTTAGATGTTTATGAATCTCATGAACATTTGAAAACATCGTTTCAACTGTTTGCCAACCAAATACAATCTAACGGCTCGCTCATTATTTATGATGAGATTGCGGAGCAGATTACACATCCAAGAAAAATAACCTACGGCTTTTCTGAAAAGGCAAATTATCGGATTTCTAATATTCAATATTTTGCGGGGAAGACGGTTTTTGATTTGGGTGTTAATTGTTTATATAAACTACCCCGCCCTTCGGGCACCCCTTCAAAATTTGAAGGGGATATTGGTTCCACCGCTTTCTGCTTTCTGCTTTCTGCTTTCTGCATAACTCTTAACGTTCCCGGTAAACATAACGCCCTCAACGTTGTTGCCGCACTTGCAGCCAGTCTTGAATTTTCATCTTGGAAAAATGAGAAAACTGATATTACGTATTTTATCACTAGATTAGCTGACTTTACCGGCGTGAAACGTCGTTTTGATGTCCGAATCCAACGCGATGATTTTGTATATATTGATGATTACGCGCATCATCCGGAAGAAATCAAGGCATTTTTAGATGCCGTTAAAAAAAGTTATCCCGAAAAGAAAATCACCGGCATTTTTCAACCGCATTTATATTCAAGAACAAGAGATTTTGCACAAGAATTTGCAAATGCATTAGAAGTTTTAGATGAAATTATTCTGTTGGATATTTATCCGGCAAGAGAAAAACCAATGGAAGGGATTACTTCGAGTTATCTACTGTCATTAATTAAAAATAAAAACAAAAAACTTCTCAAAAAAGAGGAGCTTGTACCTGATTTACAAAAAAATAAACCGGAAATTTTGTTGACTATGGGTGCCGGGGATATTGATAAATTAGTGGATGAATTGGAAAATAATCTAAAATAAAAAGAAAGTTGCATCGTTGCAAAATAAAAAACATATCTGTGAAATGCACAATAAAACATTCGGAAAAACATTAGTAGAAACTTCCAACCTTTTTCCTATAATCATTCCTAAAACGCGCCTTTTTGTAGAAAAGAAAAAAGGATTTCAAGTAGAAGCAGAATCATTGAAAAATGAACTCAATAACAATCTTCATTTGCACATTAATGAACTACGATTAATCAATGTGTATGATGTTTTTAATATTGAAGAACAATTGTTGGAAAAAGCAATGCAATCGGTGTTTTCGGAGCCGGTAACGGATGATATTTCTGTAGAGGCAAAAGATTTTTTGCCCCTACAATCATTCGCCATCGAATTTCTGCCCGGACAATTTGACCAACGTGCTGACAGTTCCCTGCAATGTTTGAAATTAATTGACCCTAAAAGCGAAGCAATCATCAAAAGCGCCAAATTGATTTTATTAGACGATTCTGTTACCGATGAAGATTTGAAACGTATTAAAAAATACTGCATTAACGAAGTAGAAGCACGAGAAAAAGATATGAAAATTTTGGATACTTCCGAAAATGTAGAAATTGCCGATATTCCCATTTTCGATGGTTTTATTGCGTTTTCTGAAAAAGAGATTGAAAATTTTAGGCAAAAACAAGGCTTGGCAATGTCGTTAGAAGACCTATTGTTTGTGCAACAATATTTTAGAAATGAAGAGAAACGCGACCCCACCGAAACGGAAATCAAAGTGTTGGATACTTATTGGAGCGACCATTGTCGGCATACCACTTTTGAAACGGAAATATTGAATGTTACGTTTGCGCCATCGCAGTTTCAACAACAGTTGCAAGATGCTTTTGAGCAATATTTGGAACTGCGAAATAAAGTGCACGGCGGTAAAAAACCGATGACATTGATGGATATGGCAACCATTTGTGGCAAATACGAGCGCAAAACCGGAAATTTGGAAGATTTGGAAATTTCAGACGAGATTAATGCGTGCAGTGTGTATGTAGATGTAGATGTGGACGACAAAACAGAGAAATGGCTGTTGATGTTTAAAAATGAAACGCATAACCATCCTACTGAAATTGAGCCTTTTGGTGGTGCTTCTACTTGTGTGGGCGGCGCTATTCGCGACCCGCTGAGCGGCAGGAGCTACGTGTATCAAGCCATGCGTGTTACCGGTGCCGGCGATATTACCGAACCTGTTGAAAACACATGGGAAGGAAAACTACCACAACGTGTCATCTCTAAAACTGCGGCGCACGGTTATTCTTCTTACGGCAATCAAATTGGATTGGCATGTACGCATGTTCGAGAAATTTACCACGATGGTTACAAAGCCAAACGTATGGAAATAGGTGCAGTGATAGGTGCTGTTCCGGCAGATTATGTGCGCCGCGAAAAACCCCGTGCTGGCGATGTGGTCATCATGTTTGGCGGAAGAACCGGTCGTGACGGCATTGGCGGTGCTACAGGCTCTTCAAAAGAACATACGGAAACCTCATTAGAATTATGTGCTACTGAGGTACAAAAAGGTAACGCCCCCGAAGAGCGTAAAATACAACGCCTGTTTCGTAATCCCGAAGTAACGCGGTTAATTAAAAAATCGAACGATTTTGGTGCCGGAGGCGTAAGCGTTGCCATTGGCGAATTGGCTGACGGCTTGGAAATAGACCTCAACGCCGTGAAAACAAAATATAAAGGGTTAAACGGCACCGAATTGGCCATCAGTGAATCGCAAGAACGTATGAGTGTTGTTGTTGCCCCCGAAGACGTAAAAATATTTACTGAGCATTGTAAAAGAGAAAATATCGAAGCTACTATTATTGCCCACATTACCGATGACCATCGTTTGAAAATAAAATGGAACGGCAATACCATTGTAAATATTTGCCGTGAATTTATTAATACATCGGGGGTACGGCAAAAAACAAATGTAGTGGTAAAAATTTCTGAAATACCATTATCACTGCAAATTACACAATCGCTACCCCCTCCTCACTTCCTCACCCCTTCACTCCTTCACTCCTTTAATACTTATATACAATCTCTTCTATCCGACCTCAATGTTGCATCCCAACAAAACATGATTGAAATGTTCGACTCCACCATTGGAGCGTCCACCGTGTTAATGCCGTTTGGCGGAAAGTATCAATTGACGGAAACGCAGGCTGGTGTACAAAAACTCCCTGTACGACACGGATACACAAACACTTGCAGTATCATGTCATTTGGTTTTAATCCTTTTATTTCGGAATGTTCGCCGTTTCATGGCGCGCAATATGCCATTATTGAGTCTATGGCAAAATTGGTGGCAGTAGGCGGCGATTATCGCAATATCCGCTTCACCTTTCAAGAATATTTTGAAAAACTTGGTAAAGATGAAGAAAAATGGGGCAAGCCGTTCGCTGCGTTGTTGGGCGCAATTACCGTTCAAAACTTTTTCCATTTGCCGGCAATTGGCGGAAAAGATTCTATGAGCGGAACTTTCAAAAATTTAAACGTGCCGCCTACTTTGGTTTCCTTTGCGGTGGCCACCGAAAAAGCTTCAAATATCATTTCTCCCGAATTCAAAAAAATAGGAAATCATATTTATCTTGTTAAACATCAGTCTGCTCAAATAGGAAATCCAAACTTAGAACAGTTAAAGGGCGTTTTCGATTTTATGGTTGAAAATATTCATAATAAAAAAATTATCTCCGCTTTTACGTGTCAGTTCGGAGGCATTATTGAAGCGTTGTGTAAAATGAGTTTTGGTAATGACCTTGGCTTTAATATTCACACCCAAGAAGATTTATTCTGTTACAATTACGGAAGTTTTGTAGTAGAAACCGAGCAGAAATTGCATTTTGAAAATGCCGTTTATCTTGGGAAAGTAGCCGATTCATTTATCGTTAATGATGAAAAAGTAGATAAAAATGCGTGTTTGAAGGTGTGGAAAGGTAATGGGTTCGTCTGCCGGTTAAAAAAGTAACTTTGTTGTAATGGGAAATATTCTTGAAGTAATAAACTTTTCATTAGAACTAAAACAAGAAGAGTGTTGGAATCCCATTTTATGCTCGCTTTCCTTTTCATTAGCCAAAGGTGAAACGGTTGGCATGGTAGGAGAATCCGGTTCCGGAAAATCAGTAACAGCATTGTCTATCATGCGGTTGATTTCAGAAAAATATGCAAAAATTACTGAAGGAGGAATTTTTTTTGATAAAATAATGAGACGATTAGATGATAAGATGATTGATTTAACTCAAATTTCTGAAAAAGAACTCCAACAAATTCGCGGTAACCGAATCGCCATGATTTTTCAAGAACCGATGACTTCGCTAAATCCGGTTATTAAGTGTGGCAAGCAAATTACGGAAGCGTTGTTATTACATACCCATTTATCGCAAAAAGTAGCAAAACAAAAAACATTAGAATTACTTCGCGATGTGCAACTTCTAAACCCTGAAAAAGTTTTTCATGCCTATCCTCACGAACTCTCCGGCGGACAAAAGCAACGTGTAATGATTGCTTTGGCCATGTGTTGTAATCCTGATATTTTAATTGCCGACGAACCGACGACAGCTTTAGATGTTACCGTGCAAAAGAGTATTTTGGAACTTCTTAAACATCTGCAAAAAAAGCACGGCATGAGTATTATCTTCATTTCGCACGATTTAGGAGTAGTAGCGCAAATAGCTCATCGTGTAGTGGTTATGCATAAAGGCGTTATTGTGGAGCATGGAGAGATAGAAGCCATTTTTAAAAATCCGCAACATCCCTATACCAAAGGACTATTGGCTTGTCGTCCGAAATTAAATGAAAAACCTGAAAGACTGCCTACGGTGGAAGATTTTATAACTACAAATTACGAATTACGTATTGCGAAAGATGAAAACGCAGAATGTAGAAAACAGTGTTTTGACTTCGCTCAACAACCAAAGGCAGAAGGTAGAAAAGATAGTGTATTTAAAATCACAAATCTTAATAAATTCTACCCTATTCGTAAAGAAAATTTATTTGAAAAACAATCCTATTTTCAAGCATTAGAAAATATTAACTTGGAAATTTATGAAGGAGAAACGTTGGGACTTGTTGGAGAATCTGGATGCGGAAAAACTACTTTGGGTAAAATATTGCTACGACTTATACAGCCCAATTCCGGAGATATTTATTACAAAGGAATAAATATGAAAACACTTTCCGATAAAGAGATGCGCAAATTGAGACAAGAGATACAAGTTATATTACAAGACCCGTATTCTTCTTTAAATCAACGTTTAACAATCAGTCAAATGCTTATTGAGCCGATGAAAGTGCATCACATTTTAGATAACGATAAAGAACGGAGAAAAAAAGCGATATCTTTGTTAGAACGTGTTGGGCTTTGCGAAGCGCACCTACATCGCTATCCGCATGAGTTTTCGGGCGGACAACGTCAGCGGATTGCCTTAGCTCGCGCACTGACTGTAAATCCTAAATTTATTGTTTGCGATGAGTCGGTGTCCGCGTTAGATGTATCCATACAGGCACAAGTATTAAATTTGCTCAACGATTTAAAGCGAGAGTTTCAACTTACTTATTTATTCATTTCTCATGATTTATCAGTAGTAAAATACATGTCGGACAGAATTGCTGTAATGCAAAACGGAAAAATTGTGGAACTAAATGATGCAGAATTAATTTACCGAAATCCGCAAACGTTATATACTCAAAAATTAATTGAGGCAATACCTCTTATTAAATCATAATTAGTTAATACTTTGTATTTTAAAATTTTTCGGAAAATCCATCTGTAAAAAATGAGGTAATGAGGTTGAAGAATTAACATATTTTCCTGCTACTAAGGTTGTTTAGTTGTAATAATGAGGTAAAAATAAGGTTTAGAATAAACGCTGAGCAAAAAGAAACTTATAATTTTTAATGATTTTGCCCTGTTGACAAACATTATAATTATTTTTTATATTGATTTTTTATTATTTTTGCCGACCATTTAAAAAAGGAACAATTATTTAAAAAAGAAGAAGATTATTATGTATTTGACCCCAGAAGTTAAGCAACAAATTTTTGCCGAATACGGAACCAACACAACCGATACCGGTTCCGCAGAAAGCCAGGTAGCTTTATTTACACACAGAATTAAACATTTAACTGAACATTTGAAATTAAACAAGAAAGACTTGTCTACCAAACGTTCATTAATAAATTTGGTAGGTAAGCGTAGAAAAATGTTAGAATACCTCAAACGTCAAGATATTGAACGTTATAGAGCTATTATCAGGAAATTAGGACTTAGAAAATAATAAAACACATATAAAACCCTAAAAAGGCATTTCATTTGGAAAGTGCCTTTTTTTGCATTAATAATCACTATTATAGAACATTGATGATACAAAAATATCTCATTTATCAAGATTAAAATTATGATTGGAATTACAAAAAAATTTAATTTGGGTGACGGAAGAGAAGTTACCATAGAAACCGGAAAATTAGCCAAACAAGCCGACGGTTCAGTCGTTGTTAGAATGGGTGACACCATGTTGTTAGCTACCGTGTGTTGTAAAAAAGAAGCAGCGGAAAATGTAGATTTTATGCCGCTACAAGTTGAATATCAAGAAAAGTATGCTGCTGTGGGGCGCTTCCCCGGCGGTTTCTTTAAACGCGAAAGCAGACCTTCGGAATACGAAATTTTAATTGCCCGATTAGTGGATAGAGCACTTCGTCCGCTCTTTCCTGCCGATTTTCACGCAGAAACTCAAGTGTTGGTTACATTAATTTCCGGCGATAAAAACAACCTCCCCGATGCTCTTGCCTGCTTGGCCGCTTCTTCGGCATTGGCTGTTTCCGATATTCCGTTTTTAGGACCCATTTCGGAAGTACGCGTAGGAAGAATTGACGGACAATTTATGATTAACCCCACCGTAGAGCAAATGCAATATTCTGATATTGACATGATTGTAGCAGCATCTATGGAAAATATTATGATGGTGGAAGGCGAAATGAAAGAGATTTCGGAAGCAGATATGGTAGCCGCACTCAATTTTGCCCACGAAGCTATTAAAATACAGTGCCAAGTGCAGTTAGAACTTGCTGCAATGGTAGAAAAAGCAAATCCCAAACGTGTATATTGCCACGAAAAAAATGATGAAGAGTTGCGCGAGTTGGTGCACAAAACAACTTACGACAAAGTGTATGCCATTGCGAAAGCGCAAACTACCAAACACGAAAGAGCAGATGCTTTTGAAGCAATTTTTAACGAATTTTTAGAAACCATTCCCGAAGAAGAGCGCGATGAAAAAACACCGTTGGTAAAACGTTATTATCATGATGTAGAATATGATGCCATGCGTAATATGATTTTACACGACAGAACACGTTTAGATGGTCGTACATTAGACCAAATTCGCCCGATATGGATTGAAACCGATTATTTACCTTCGGTGCATGGTTCAGCTATTTTTACAAGAGGTGAAACACAGTCATTAACTACTTGTACATTAGGAACAAAATTAGACGAACAAACCATTGATGGCGCGGTTATTGAAGACTCCAGCCGCTTTATTTTGCATTATAACTTCCCGCCGTTTTCTGTAGGCGAAGTGAAACGAATCATGAGTGCCGGACGCCGTGAAATTGGACACGGAAATTTAGCACATCGTGCATTAAAACCGATGATTCCGTTTGATAGCACCGACTTTCCTTATACCGTACGTCTGGTCTCCGATATTTTAGAATCAAACGGAAGTTCTTCTATGGCAACGGTTTGTGCAGGAACATTAGCACTGTTGGATTGTGGGGTTAAAATTAAAAAACCTGTTTCTGGAATTGCTATGGGATTAATTACTGACGAAAAAACAGGGAAATATGCTATATTATCCGACATTTTGGGAGATGAAGACCATTTGGGAGACATGGATTTCAAAGTGTGCGGAACCAAAGACGGTATTACCGCTTGTCAAATGGACATCAAAATTAACGGATTATCTTCCGAAATTATGGCAGAGGCATTGGAACAAGCACGCAAAGGTCGTTTACATATTTTAGATAAAATTAATGAAGCGATGCCGGCACCGCGTGAAGATTATAAACAATTTGTGCCGCGAATTATGCAATTGATTATTCCTAAAGAGTTTATAGGTGCGGTAATTGGAACTGCCGGTAAGGTAATTCAAGAGTTACAGCGTGAAACCAACACCGTTATCAATATTGAAGAAAAAGACGGTATGGGTTATGTGGACGTGGCAGCAGCTAATTTGGATGATATTAATCGTGCAATAGAAAGAATAAAGCTCATAACCACTGTTCCGGAAGTGGGTGATGTGTATGATGGCGTTGTAAAAGGCATTCAAACATTTGGTGCATTTGTAGAGTTCTTACCCAACACCGAAGGGCTGCTGCATGTTTCCGAAATGGCATACAAACGTATTGAAAACGTTTCCGATGTATTAAAAGAAGGCGACGAAATTAAGGTAAAACTCATCGCTATTGATGAAAAAGGTAAATTCAAACTTTCGCATAGAGCGTTGTTGCCGAAACCGGAAGGCTGGGTAGAGCCAGCACCAAGACCGGCAAAACCCGCAAGAAGCGGAGATGGACGCGACAGACGTAACGGACACGATAATCGTGACAGACGTGACAATCATAATCGTCCACCAAGAAAATACTAATTTCTTATGAAAAAATATGTCGTTATATTAATCGCTTTTACCTCTTTCTGTTTGTTAGGATGCAATAACCCCAAAAGCGAAAATAAAGAATTAATTGAAAAAGAAATGATTACAAAAGAAATAACTTTTATTCCCGAAGGTGTTTGTTGCCAACAAATGGATATTTCCGTAGTGAACGATACTATTCGCAGCGTGAAGTTCACCAAGGGATGTCCCGGAAATACGCAAGCGGTATCCCGATTAATAGAAGGAATGCATATAGATTCGGCAATTGTTAAATTGGATGGAATATTGTGCAGAGAAAAAACAACCTCTTGCCCCGATCAGTTGGCGAAGGCATTAAAATCAATGAAATAGTCAATTCGTTGGCTACTCAGGGTGCTTTGAAAAATAAGGGGTTTAGAAATGGCGACACTTTCTCAATATTTTTTTAATCGACCTGCATCTAAATTTAAAATTTTATGTTTATTCGCAGTCATTTTATGTTTGCTTATGAGTTGTCCTATTTGTGTAAGTTGCAAATTCTGTTTTTAAAAACTCTATTGCAAGCAAAGTTTACATAGAGTTGGATATATCTGAGAAAGAAAATGAAACGTTGTGGCTTACGCAAAACCAAATGGTTGATTTGTTTCAACGAGATGTATTGGTAATTTCGAGACATATCCTCGCTGAAGTGAAAATATTTTAAATAATTTTTCGTTAGCACTTCGGCATATAATTAAGAGGGAAAAACGGAAGCATCTATCTCGTAATGAAAATTATTGACCGTTACATTTTTGTAAAATTTTTGAGTGCATTTTTTTATGCACTAGTGCTCCTAATGGTGATCATTGTGGTTTTCGATTTTGCAGAAAATGTATCACGATTTATGGATTATAAGGTGCCGTGGGTAGATGTAATCACAAAATATTACTTTAATTTTATTCCATATTTCTTCAATCTTTTTATTCCGCTTTTTACTTTCATCAGTACGATTTGGTTTACCTCAAAACTTTCTTCAAACAACGAAATTGTGGCAATTTTAAGCGGAGGAGTGAGTTTTTACCGCATGATTGTACCTTATTTCGCCGGAGCTTTTTGTATTGCCATGCTTGCGGTTTTTTTGTCGAATGTAGTGGTACCGAGAGCTACTTATAACCGGCAACTTTTTCAAAGTCAGCAAATGACGAGATATGCAAAAACAACCTCCAATTTTCATATTCGTAATTCTTCAAATAGTTATATTTATGTTGACCGCTGGAGTGTGAGCGACAAAAAAGGGTATATGTTTTGCTATGATGAATTAGGAAACAATTTTGTTAAATATAGATTAACTGCAAAAGAAATAAGATACAATGACAGTGTAAAAGTGTGGACTTTATTCAATTATACACAACGATTTACTTCTTATACGGGAGAACAGTTGTATAGCGGAGAATCTATGGATACAATTTTTAACATTACTCCATTAGACTTATCGCAAGATGAAAAAGCTTGTGAGGTAATGGCTTTTGGAGATATTTTAAAATTTATACGTGACGATAAAGAAAAGGGCGGAGGAATGTCAAAATATTATATTATAGAAGCTCATAAAAGAATTGCAAATTCTTTAGGTACCATTATTATGACGTTTCTTGGGTTGAGTGTTGCCTCTCGAAAAAACCGGCGAGGTGTGGGAGTACATCTGTTTTTTGGTATTGCGCTGGCTTTTACATTTGTTTTTCTTCAACAAGTTTCCACTGTCTTTTCTATTTATGGCGGTTTTTCGCCCACATTAGGCACGTGGATGCCCAATATTATTTATACTTTCGTCTGCATTTTTATGATACGAACCTGTCAAAAATAGGCTTTAGAATACCATGACCCATCTTCCCTATATTCTCGGCATCGAATCTTCCTGCGACGACACTTCAGCAGCGGTAATTTGCGGTACGAAAATTCTGTCTAATGTTATTGCCGGACAAAAAATTCATGCCGAATATGGTGGGGTTGTTCCGGAATTAGCTTCCCGGGCGCACCAACAAAATATAATTCCGGTGGTGGATACGGCATTGAAAAGAGCTGAAATTAACAAAGAACAAATTTCAGCCATTGCTTATACGAACGGACCCGGCTTGCTCGGCTCGTTGTTGGTGGGCAGTTCGTTTGCCAAAGGTTTGGCATTGAGTTTAAATATCCCGTTAATTGTAGTTGACCACCTGCAAGCTCACGTGTTGGCTAATTTTTTAGATACGGAAGAAAACAACCCGAAACCCGAATTTCCATTTTTGTGTTTGACGGTTTCGGGTGGACACACAATGCTGCTCATGGTACACGACTATTTTAATATGGAACTGCTGGGAAGAACCATTGACGACGCTGCCGGTGAAGCTTTTGATAAGACTGCCAAAATAATGAGACTTTCCTATCCGGGCGGACCTATCATTGACAAATTAGCCCAACAAGGCGACCCCAAACGGTTTACCTTTTCTATAGCAAAATTGCCCGACTTAAACTTCAGCTTTAGTGGATTAAAGACATCATTTCTTTATTATATAAGAGACCGCTTAGTAGAAAACCCCAATTTTATTGAAGAAAATTTGAACGATTTGGCCGCTTCCATTCAGTTTCACATCATTAAATCGCTTACGGATAAAATGGAAAAGGCGCTAAAAGCACATAAATGTACCAATTTCGCATTATCCGGCGGAGTTGCCGCCAACTCCGAATTGAGAAAACGGATGCTCGAACTGGCTGAAAAATACAACCTTCGCGTAACGATACCCCCCATGGCATTAACTACGGATAATGCCGCCATGATTGCCTGTTACGGCTATTTCAAATATTTGCAAAAAGAATACGCATGTTTAAATACAGTACCTTATTCTTCGCTAAATTTGTGTAAATAATGTGTGTTTTATTCAAAATAAATCGTATCATTGCACCTTGTTTTTTTTAATGATAATTTTATGAATTGCAATGAAATACGCTCTGCCTTTTTGGATTTTTTTAATTCAAAACAGCATACAATCGTACCTTCTGCACCGATGGTGATTAAAAATGACCCCACTTTGATGTTTACCAATGCGGGAATGAATCAGTTTAAAGATATTTTTTTAGGAAACCAACCGGTAGTGCATCCTCGTGTGGCGGATTCGCAAAAATGTTTGCGTGTTTCAGGTAAGCACAACGACCTTGAAGAGGTGGGAAAAGACACCTACCACCACACCATGTTTGAGATGCTCGGCAACTGGTCGTTTAGCGATTATTTTAAAAAAGAGGCGATTGAATGGGCGTGGGAGTTTCTTACCGAAGTGATGAAATTGGACAAAGAACGCTTGTATGCTACTGTTTGTGAAGGGGATGCGAAGGATGGCACCTGCGCAGACTTAGAATCATTGGAGTTTTGGAAACAATATTTGCCGGAATCGCATATTTTGTACGGATGTAAAAAAGATAACTTTTGGGAAATGGGGGAAACCGGTCCTTGCGGTCCCTGTTCGGAAGTGCATATTGACCTGCGCGACAATGAAGCGCGAGCCAAAACCGCTGGTGCGTCTCTCATAAATAAAGATAATCCGTTGGTGGTGGAGATTTGGAATTTGGTGTTTATCCAATATAACCGTCTTGCTTCCGGCGAGTTGCAAAAACTATCCGCCAGCCATGTAGATACCGGAATGGGATTTGAACGTCTGTGTATGGCTGTGCAAGGTAAAAAATCGAATTACGATACGGATGTTTTTCAGCCTATTATTCAAAAGATTGCACAATTGTCGAATAAAAACTATGGCGATGATGAAAAAAATGACATTGCTTTGCGCGTAGTGGCAGACCACCTGCGCGCTGTAAGTTTCGCCATTGCCGATGGGCAATTGCCTTCGAATACCGGCGCAGGTTACGTGATTCGCAGAATTTTGCGCCGCGCCATCCGATACGGCTACACATTTCTTGGATTTAACGAACCGTTTATTTGTCAATTGGTTCCCACATTAGTAGAAAATATGGGACACGCCTTTCCGGAATTAAAAGCCCAACAACCCCTCATCGAAAAAGTAATTCGTGAAGAAGAAAACTCATTTCTGAAAACGTTAGCAAGTGGGATACAACGGTTTGAGAACTATTGCAGGGAGAAAGAAGTGAAGGAGCGAAGGAGTGAAGGAGAAGAATCTTACGATCTTCAAGAAGGGCGGGGTAGTTTATATGAAATCTCAGGCGCTTTTGCTTTTGAACTTTTCGATACCTACGGTTTTCCCATAGATTTAACACAATTATTAGCTTCCGAAAAAGGAATATCAGTAGATATGGAAGGCTTTCAACAAGGGTTGGAGGCGCAAAAGCAACGCTCGCGTGCCGCCGCCACAGTAGAAACGGAAGATTGGGTGGAGTTGATTAAAACGGATAAACCTACCGAATTTGTGGGATATGAAACTCTAACTTGTGAATCAAAAATAGTGAAATACAGAAATGTAAAATCAAAAGGAAAAAGCTATTATCAAATTGTGTTGGATAAAACACCGTTTTATGCCGAATCGGGTGGACAAATAGGGGATACGGGAGTGCTGGAAAATATTAATGATAGCATTGAAATAATTAACACAGTAAAAGAAAACAATTTGATTGTGCACATTGCGCTTTCGTTGCCGGATAATTTGACTTCTGTTTTTATCGCCAAAGTAAATGAGGAAAAACGCATTGCCATACAAAACAACCACACTGCCACACACTTACTGCATTTTGCTTTACGAAAAGTATTGGGAAATCATGTGGAGCAAAAAGGCTCTATGGTAGCTAATGACAAATTTCGTTTCGACTTTTCTCATTTCTCAAAAGTGGAAGATGAGCAACTTCGAGAAATAGAAACAATTGTAAACGAATTAGTAAGAGCAAATATCCCACTCGCTACCTTTGATGCTATTCCAATGAAAGAAGCCGTTGAAATGGGAGCTATAGCGCTGTTTGGAGAAAAGTACGGCGACAAAGTGCGCGTAGTTAAGTTTAATAATTCGATAGAACTTTGCGGTGGTACCCACACTTCTGCAACAGGAAATATTGGTTTTGTGCGTTTAATTTCAGAAAGCGCTATTGCAGCAGGAGTACGACGAATAGAAGCAATTACCGGAAAATATTTTGAAGATTATTTGAATCAAATTTCGCATTTGGTGGATGACCTCAAAGTTTTTTTTAAGTCTCCAAACATCATGCAGGCCATTCAAAAATTTGCACAAGAAAACGAAAAAATACGAAAAGAGGCAGAAATGTTTGCAAAAGAGCGTATTAAGCATTTTTCAAATGATATGATAAAATCTATAAAAAAGATAGATGGATACCATGTTTTATCTTTCATGTCTCAAATGTTGCCGGAAGTGATGAAACAAACCGCCCTTAATTTAAGAAATCACTCGGATAACATGGTTATTGTTTTTGGAACGAACCAAGAAGATAAACCCACCCTTATTGTGGCGCTTTCCGATGACTTGGTAGCTAAAGGTTTGAACGCTGCCTCATTAGTGCGGGAGGTTGCCCCAATAATAGAAGGCGGCGGCGGCGGGCAACCCACCTTAGCCACTGCCGGCGGACAAAATTGCCATGGATTAGAAATGGCTATGAATAAAGTGTTGGAATTGGTTAGTAAATAATATCTTATTTCAATTTCCTACAAAATAATTTACCGGATTAATCGGTGTACCGTTATACCATATTTCAAAATGCAAGTATGGTTTTTGAAATTCAGTTCCTCTATTTCCCATAGTAGCGATAGGGTCTCCGGACTTCACTTTGGCACCCTGATTCTTAAAAAAAATATCAACATTTTTATAAATAGAAACTATGTTTCCACTGTGCTGAATGACAAGGATATTCCCTTCCTTTTCGGAAGATTCGGTACCAATAACTATCCCGTCTGCCATAGCGGTAATTAATGTCCCTTTTTCATTTTCAATATCTATACCAAAATGACGGTTTTCAACAGAAAACGACTTTGTAATCATTCCTAATGCAGGCATTGTAAAAGTAAATGCCGGAGCCGAGATGTATTGTGATAACGGAATGTGGCTTTTAACTGTTCTGTCTGTAATTTCAATCCAAAGTTGTTCTGCTATATCATCTATTTGGTTTTTAGCTTTTTCCAATTTAGCCTTATCTTTTATCCTTTTTTCAGAATTACTCTCCTCCGGTGCATTCATATCTTCTATTATCACAATATCATTCAAGAGGTTATAAAAATTATCCAAATAAACCTTTTGCATGGCAGTTATTCTTTCTATGGAATCTACACGAGTGAGCATACTTCTGTAGAGATGATGCTCCACAGGATTTGTGTATCCGGGAACATAAACACGCAACGGCGTAAAAGCAATGAGCAGTGCCGTAAGCATAGTAATGAGTAAAAAAGTAATTGTGCCAAGTACAAATATCCTTCGCGGTGTCAATTTTAAGGTAAATACAACGGATAAGTTTTTTTCATTTCTAATAATGATAAGAAACCGGTTCGACCAGTATTTTCTTAATTTTGACCAGAAATATTTTATATTTTGAAAAATTTTCATTATCTAAAAAATTTTAAGGAGATAACGCTTGGTTTACTATTTTAGAAGATTTTAAAATAGTATTATATTCTTCAGGGGTAATATCGCTCACAAAAAAGTGCACGGGGTTTACTGGAACATCGTTTTTCCAAACCTCGTAATGTAAATGAGAGCCTATGGAAAACCCTGTATTTCCCACATAACCTATCAATTGACCCCGTTTTATTTTTTGACCCGGTCTTACGATACTTTTCGATAAGTGAGCATACAACGTTTCATAAGAATAGCCATGTTCAATAACCACAGTAAGTCCATACCCTGAGTATGGTTGTTTACGGGAAACAATACCATCGCCTGTAGCATATACCGGAGTTCCGCGTGGTGCCGTAATATCCACTCCGGTATGCCTACGTAATATTTTTAATATAGGATGAATACGCATTCCAAAACCGGAAGTTACATTATACATGTTTTTTATCGGGCGAATTGCCGGTATAGAAGCCAACATATCACTTTTATTTTCTGCTAATTGTAAAAGTGTATCCAATGATTTACGTTCCTCATTTAATTTGACTAATAATAGATTTGTTTTTAAATCAATATTCATCAATAATTTCATCGTTTCATTCGGTGCAATAGAGTCGTATCGGGTTTTTAAGTCGAACCAGGGATTCCTTTTTTCCAAAGGAACAGGATTTGCTTCCAAAATCATTCTATATACTTGGTCATCCCTATCTTGAATGTCTTCAAGCACAATATCCATCACTTCCAATTTCTGGTTAATGAGTTGAAACTGGTCTTTTAGTTCATTATTCTCTCGTTGCAACATTTTTTCACGTGGTGAATCAAAAAGATAAAAGGAAATCCAAAGCGTCAAAATTGCAAAAGCGATGGCGGTAGCAACTAACCAAATAATTCTTTTCACCATACCCCATAGTGATAGTTTCGCTTTTTCAAACGACATGGTATTGGGATTGAAGAAATAGAACGTTTGAGCCATTTTTATAAAAAATTTATCCTATTTAAAACAACATTATTCCTGTTTTATTTTATCTCCGAATAATTGCATACAAATAGTGTCATGTCTTGCTATGTCAAAACGTTCTATTAAACCGATAAGTTTATCTGCATATTTAAGATTTGTGGCGTATCCCGCTGCTTTCAATCCGTGAGCCCAAGCCTTATAGTCCAAAATGTCAAGTGTAAAAAGATGGGCATATCGCGGTCGAGAAGTTAAAAACAAAGAATGGTCATTGTATGAATGTTCCACCGTCTCGTATTTTCGAAAACATTCTTGCGGTGTATCATCGTCATGTTTTATAGTATCGCCTATCCACTCCTTATGACATTTTATGCCGAAATGATTATTCGCTTCCATAGCTAAACGACTTGTTCCACAAGCACTTTCAAAAACACCTTGTGCCAAAGTAATACTTGCCGGAATCTTATATTCCACCATCTTTTGAATGGCAATCTCTTTGTAGGTTTCAATATAATTGTGAATGTCGATTTCTGTGTATTGGGCGAAAAGAAAGAAGGGAGAAAGTAAAAAGTAGAAAGTAGAAAGCAGAATACACTGAACCCTTATTTTTAAAAGTGCCCTTAGTAGCAGAAGGAGTGAAGGAGTGAAGGAGTGAAGGAGTGAAGGAGTGAAGGAGTGAAGGAGTGAAGGAGTGAAGGAGTGAAGGAGTGAAAAATTAGGGCTTTTGGGGCGGATTTTTTTCATTGAATAGCCAATCTTTAAAAGTTGTGGCAAAAATAAAGAAAAAATTATATCTTTGCCGCTCGTTGCCATGGTGGCGGAATTGGTAGACGCGCCGGTCTCAAAAACCGGTGAGGTAACACTCGTGCCGGTTCGATCCCGGCCCGTGGTACACTCAAAAAACTCTGAAATCTAAATGTTTCAGAGTTTTTTTATTTAAAAAATCATTATGAAACGGGAAATTATTCTCACATCAGATGGATCTAATAGTTTGTTTGTAGAATCACTTAACGAACACTTTCATTCTCATTTTGGCGCTTTACAAGAATCGGAACATATTTTTATTTGCTCCGGATTATGTTCACCTGAATTAATTCATTTTGAAAAATTCTCCATATTTGAAATGGGATTGGGAACAGGACTAAACGCTTTTCTTACCTATTATCACGCCCAAAAATTAAAAAAGAAAGTTTTTTATGAATCTGTTGAATTATATCCCGTTACGCAAGAAGAATATCTCCGATTAAATTATGCACAGTTAGTAAATGAAATAAATGCAGAAGCAATTTTTAACAAAATTCATACTTGTAAATGGAATATTCCCCAATCTTTATCTCATAACTTCATTTTACAAAAACATGCACTTTCAATTTTAAATTTTGATTTTCCTGTTGAAAAATACAACCTAATCTATTTTGATGCCTTTTCTCCTAAGGTACAACCAGAATTGTGGACAAGGGCTCTATTTGAAAAACTTTATAGTAGTTTGCAACCAAAGGGAATCCTCGTAACTTATTGTACTAAAGGAATTGTAAAAAACAGATTACGGGAAGTTGGCTTTGAAATAGAAAAATTACCGGGACCCATTGGAAAAAGAGAGATACTTCGTGCAAGAAAGTAAAGAACAAAAAAACACAGCATAGATTACCAATTCTCAGGAAACAGCGAATCAATAAACTCTATGCGGTTAAACACCTGAATTTGCTCAATTTTTTCGCCCACACCAATATATTTTACGGGGATGTTGAACTGGTCGGAAACACCAATGACAACACCGCCTTTTGCCGTTCCATCTAATTTTGTAATTGCCAGCGCATTTACTTCCGTTGCAGCTGTAAATTGGCGTGCCTGCTCAATTGCATTTTGACCGGTAGAACCATCCAAAACCAACAAAATCTCGTGGGGGGCGTCGGGTATTTGCTTTTGGATTACATTTTTAATTTTTGAAAGTTCTTTCATCAACGGCACTTTGTTATGCAGTCTGCCGGCGGTGTCAATAATTACTACATCTGCTTTTCGGGAGATTGCGGAAGCTATGGTATCGAAAGCCACAGCGGCGGGGTCTGCGCCCATCTTTTGCGTAATAATAGGCACACCGGCTCTTTCCGCCCAAATCTCCAACTGGTCAACAGCAGCCGCCCTGAATGTATCGGCAGCCCCCAACATTACATTGTATCCTTTTTGTTTGAATTGATGCGCTAATTTCCCAATCGTGGTAGTTTTGCCTACACCATTTACGCCAACAACCATAATCACGTAAGGTAAATCGCTCTTTGGAAGTTCAAAATCCGATAAATTTTCCGCATTATTATCTATCAACAAAGCGATAATCTCCTCTTTGAGAATTGTGTTTAATTGGCTTGTACTTATGTATTTATCTTTTGAAACACGCGCTTCTATCCGGTCAATAATTTTTAATGTTGTTTCCACGCCCACATCGGAAGCAATTAAAATTTCTTCCAAATTATCCAACACTTCATCATCTACTTTTGATTTTCCGACAACAGTTTTGGCTAATTTTTGAAAAAAACTCTCTTTCGATTTTTCAAGAACCTGATTTAGTTCTTCTTTTTTATCTTTTGAAAAAATTGAAAAAAATCCCATAAATAGTGATTAATGATTAGTTGTGTGCACCATGTTAATTATTCGCGAAAATATCATTTTCTCGCAAAGACACAGAAACGAAAAGAAAAAAACAACCATGGTATTTTTATGCTCGCGTTTTAAATTCTCAAAATTTCATATACTTTTGCGCTTGTAAAAGATTCCTTATGTCCTCTATTTTTACCCCCTGTCACATCGGTCCTATTGAACTCCGCAACCGCACCGTTCGTTCGGCTGCTTTTGAAAACATGTGCAAAAACAACATGCCTACGGAAATGTTGTTCGATTATCATACTGCTGTGGCGCGCGGCGGTATTGGAATGACCACCATTGCCTACGCTGCCGTAAACAAAAGCGGCGTTTCTTTCAACGGGCAACTTTACATGCGCGAAGAGATAGTGCCGGAATTGAAGAAACTGACCGACGCCATTCACCAAGAAGGCGCAAAAGCGGCTATTCAGTTAGGGCACTGCGGGAACATGACGCATTGGTACACTTGCGGACAAATGCCCGTGGGCGCCTCAAGCGGAATAAATATCTATTCTCCCACTATTGTGCGCGCACTGAAAGAAACAGAAATTTTAGCGTTGGTTTGTGATTTCGGAAATGCCGTAAAACTTGCTAAAAAAGCCGGCTTCGACTGCGTGGAAATTCACGCCGGACACGGCTACCTGATTAGTCAATTTTTATCGCCTTATACAAATAAAAGGAAAGATAAATTTGGAGGTTCGCTTGAAAACCGCATGCGGTTTATGAGAATGGTCATGCAAGAAGTGTTGCAGGCTGCCGGTAATGAAATGGCGGTTGTTGTAAAAACCAACATGTACGACGGTTTTAAAGGTGGCTCACCCATGGAAGAGTGTTTGGAAATTGCTAAAGAATTGGAAAGTTTAGGCGTGCACGCATTGGTACTCACCGCAGGTTTTGTGAGTAAAGCGCCTATGGAGATTCTTCGGGGCGCCATGCCGCTAAAAACGCTAACCTACTATATGGACATGCTGCGCTTTTGGTGGCTCAAACTCGGAATACACATGGTGGGCAGGTGGATGATACCGACCGTGCCTTACGAAGAAGCCTACTTTTTAGAGCCGGCAAAAATATTCCGCCAACATCTGAAAATACCGTTGATTTACGTAGGCGGTATGATTTCGAAAACGAAAATGGAAGAAGTACTGAATGAAGGTTTTGTAGCTTTTCAACTGGCGCGTCCACTCATACACGATACCGATTTTATTAACAAAATAAAAGCCGGAGAAATAGAAAAAAGTAAATGCAAGCACTCTAATTATTGCATCGGCAGAATGTATTCCATTGAAATGAAATGTCATCATTGTGTGGATAAATTACCAAAAAAAATAAAGAATGAGATAGAGACAAACGAAATGATGTGGAGAAAATGAAAAAAATTTGTTTACTCATTCTAAAACTGTTGAATTACAAAATAGATGTGGTTAATATACCGAAAGAAAAAAAGTATGTTTTGGCATTTGCTCCACATACAAGTTGGACCGATTTTTTGATAGGAAAAATGGCATTGACCGGTATGGGCGTTAAAACAACGTTCCTCATTAAAAAAGAGGTTTTCTTTTTTCCTTTAGGCGCATTTTTAAAATATATCGGCGGTTTTCCCGTAGATAGAAAACGTACCCAAAAATTAACCGACTTGCTTGCCGAATATATTAAAAAAAGAAACGAAATTGCGCTTATTATTGCACCGGAAGGCACGCGCCGGCGCGTGGAAACATGGAAACGCGGATTTTATCACATAGCCCTAAAAGCCGATGTGCCGATAGCCTTAGCCTATTTAGATTATGGTGATAAAAAAGGCGGCATTGGTCCAATTTTTTATCCAACAGGAAATTATGAGGCTGATTTGCAAGAAATTCAAAAGTTTTATTGTGGTATGAAAGGGAAGAGGAAAGGGTGCTTTTATTTGGAAAAAGAAAAAAAATAAATATTCATGAAAAAAATAGCAATCATCACCGGTGCCGATGGCGGTATGGGCAGCGAAATTACAAAAGCTGTTGCCAAAGCCGGTTACACTATCATTATGGCGTGTTTTCCAAGCCAACATACACAACAATCGTATGCTAAGATTCAAAAAGCAACGAATGGAGAAATGGTGTGGTTTCCTCTAGATTTATCCTCAACAGAATCTATTGTTAATTTTGTTGAAAAAATTAACAACGATTATCCACAAATAGACCTTTTAATTAATAATGCCGGAGTATTGTATCCCAAACAAAAAGATTTGGACGGCAAATGGGATTACACGACAATGGTGAATTATTTTGGACATTACATACTCACTAACAAATTATTACATTTATTTCGCGAAGGAGCAAGAATCATTAATGTAGCATCGTTGACCTATAGATTTGGAAAGATTGAACCTGATTTTTTTGAAGGTGGAAGACACTCTTGGGTACAGCAAGTTAGAAATTATTCCAATTCAAAATTGGCGTTGCTCTATTTTTCCTTAGATTTGGCAGAAAAACTAGCAGAAAAAGATATTACAGTGAATTGTAGTGATCCGGGAATTGTGGGCACAAAAATTATTGCCATGAATAATCGCTTTTTCGATAAAATTTGTGATGTTTTTGCCCGTCCGTTTATGAAATCTCCAAAAAATGGCGCAAAAACAGCTATCTATTTAGCCCTAAACGAAAATGTCGGTAAAATATCAGGAGGATATTTTAAAAATGAAAAGCAGATTTCTGTTTTAAATCGTGTATTACAAAGCAATGAGAGAGATTTGCTTAGAAAAATTACGAAAGATTTATTGCTTGAAAAAAATATCTTGTTATGAACCACCCACCTTATTTAAAAGCAGGTGATACCATTGGTATAATAGCTCCCGCACGAAAAGTAAATCGGGAAGAAGTGGAATTTGCCATGCGTTGGTGGGAAGAAAAAGGATTTCGTATAGTATTGGGAAAACATCTGTTTGCAAAAAATCATCAATATGCCGGCACAGATTCGGCGCGTGCTGAAGATTTGCAAAACATGTTGAATAATAGTGATATAAAAGCTGTTTTTTGCGCACGTGGTGGATATGGCACGTTACGAATTATTGATGCTTTAGATTTTATAAGTTTTAATTTTAAACCGAAATGGATTTGCGGATTTAGCGATATCACTGTGTTACATTCACATATAAACAAAATATGTAAAGTGGCTACAATTCATTCCACTATGCCTGTTTCTATGAATGAAAACAACTTACAAAACCTTGAAACACTTTATAAAACCTTAACCGGCGAATATCTTATTTATACCCGCAACCCTCATCCTTTAAACAGAGCCGGTGAATGTACCGGAGAACTTGTTGGAGGAAATTTGTCGCTGTTATACGCCCTTTCCGGCTCTATCTCCGACATAGATACTACCCATAAAATCCTTTTTATTGAAGATACTGATGAGTATTTGTACCACATTGATAGAATGATGCTACAATTAAAACGAGCTGGAAAGTTTGAAAATTTAGCAGGTTTATTGGTAGGTAGTTTCACAAAAGTGCGAGACAATGAAATAGCTTTTGGTAACACTTTTGAGCAAATTATTCGTGAACACAGTGAAGAATATAGTTTTCCCATTGCGTTTGATTTTCCTGCTGGACACGACGAAATTAATGTAGCGATGAAATTTGGGGTGCCTTGTTCTTTAACCGTGGAAAACACGAAAACAACGTTAAAATACATATAAGTTTTTTAATTAATATATTTCATACTTTTGCACCCGTTTTTGTTATTCTTATGAAAAACCCTAAATTAGCTTCCCGTTACGCTCAAGCACTTTATGATTTTGCCTTAGAAAGTAATCATGTTGAAAACGTGTATCGTGATATTTTGCAAATTCAAGAAATCGTAACTTCACATCGTGAATTGAAAACCGTGTTAGAAAGTCCCATCATCACTCAAGATAAAAAACAAACCATTATCAGAGAAGTTTTTCAAAATCATTTTAATGAAATTACATTTAGGTTTTTTATGTTGATTGCAAAAAAAAGAAGAATTCCGCAACTATTGATGATTTGTGAACAATTTGTCAAAATTTACTATAAAAATCACAACATCAAGGAAGCTTATATTACATCTGCTCAACCGCTTTCTGAAAAAATGGCACATTATTTAAAAATATTTTTAGAAAAAGACTCTCCGTACACTTTTGTTTTTCATTTTTTCGTAGATCCGGCAATTATTGGTGGATTAGTTGTTAAAATAGATGATTTTTACTTTGATGCTGGTATTCGGGCAAAAATAAACAAATTGAAAGCAGAATTTTCGCAAAATGTGTACGCAGTGGGATTTTAAATATAATATAAATAATTAAACAGATTGAATCTTATCCATTTTAACACCATTTTAAACGCCATTCCACCCTCTGTAAAATTAGTAGTGGTTTCTAAAACGCGTCCGGTAACGCAGATTCAAACCTTATATGATGCAAAACAGCGGGTTTTTGGAGAAAATCGCCCGCAGGAATTGAAAGCAAAATATGAAGCACTTCCTAAAGATATTGAGTGGCACTTCATCGGGCATTTGCAAACCAATAAAATTAAATATATTGCACCATTTGTTTCTTTAATTCACAGCATTGACAGTTTTTATTTACTGCAAGAAGTGAATCGTTACGCAGAAAAGAACAATCGGATAATTCCTTGTTTACTACAGTTTTTCATTGCACAGGAAGCTACAAAATATGGATTCTCGTGGCAAGAATGTGAAGAGATGATAAATAATCCTGTTTATGGAACGCTTAAAAACATTAACATCATAGGTGTGATGGGTATGGCGACTTTTACCGATAATAAAGCATTGGTTCGGAAAGAATTTAATAAACTTTACGGTTATTTTGAACAACTAAAAGAGCGATATTTTTCAAATCATCCCGATTTTAAGGAAATTTCCATGGGGATGAGCGATGATTATGATATTGCTATTGAGGAAGGAAGCACTATATTGCGGATTGGAAGTGCCATATTTCAATAGGAATAAAAAATAATAGTTTCAATATAAACCTTTTTATTACAATGAAAAATAATTTTGAATTTCAAAACCCCACCCAATTAATTTTTGGAAAAGGAACGATGGCAAAGTTGACGCAAAAATTGCCAAAAAACGATAAAATTTTAGTGACTTACGGCTGCGAAAGCGTGAAACGAAACGGTGTTTACGAACAGATTTGTAAAGCGTTAGTTGATTTCAACTATGTAGAATTTTGGGGTATTGAACCTAATCCTACTGTGGAGACTTTACGCAAAGCGATTGCATTGGGAAAACAGAAAAAAATTACTTATATTTTGGCTGTGGGCGGCGGCTCTGTCATAGACGGCACTAAACTCATTTCTTGTGCAATTCCTTACCACGGAGATGCTTGGGAACTTGTTTTGAAACCATCTAAAATCGGGAAAATGGTTCCATTTGCATCAGTACTTACTTTACCCGCTACCGGCTCGGAAATGAATTGTGGTGCAGTGATTTCTAATGCCGAAAAACAGGAAAAATATGCATTTTACTCTTCCTATCCGCAATTTTCAATTTTAGACCCTACGGTAACTTTTTCGCTTCCGGAGTTTCAAATTGCCTGTGGAATAGCAGATACCTTTATTCATGTTTTGGAACAATATCTTACTCTACCTGATGAATCTCCACTAATGGACCGATGGTCGGAAGGTATTATGCAAACTCTAATTGAGTTGGCACCTAAAATCAAAGCCAATAAAAAAGATTATAACGTCATGGCGGAGTTTATGATTTGTGCCACTATGGCATTGAACGGATTTACTTCTATGGGAATGACTGAAGATTGGGCAACCCACCTGATTGGACATGAAATTACGGCACTGCACGGCATTACACATGGACAAACCTTGGCCATTGTGGTATTAGGCACCATGAAAGTGATGCGTGAACAAAAAAAAGAAAAACTTTTACAATTTGGAACTCGTGTTTTTAATATTATCGAAGGAACTGAAGAACAACGCCTTGCTAAAACCTTTGAGGTTTGCGAACATTTTTTTCGTACTATCGGATTAGCAACCAAGTTGCACGAAGTGAACATCGGCAAAGAAACCATTGCTACAATTAAGGAGAGGTTTTTGCAACGAGGAACACTTTTGGGCGAATGTAAAAATATTGACGGAATTGTTACAGAACAAATTTTGAATGAATGTTTGTAGAGATGAAACTATTAAGAAATAAATTATTTCTTTCCCTATTTTCTGGGGTGTTACTATGGCTTTCGTGGTATCCGTACGATTTTACTTTTTTGATTTTTATGGCTTTTGTACCGCTGTTTTTTTTAAGCCATCAACTCCATGAGAAGAAAAAAGGTATTGCATTGTGGCAAGGCATTTGGGCTTCGTTTCCGGCATTTTTAATATGGAATATTGGCGTAACATGGTGGATTTGGAACAGTACATCCGTAGGTGCCATAGCCGCTATTGTGTTAAATTCCTTTTTTATGAGTTGCGTATTTGGCGCTTGGCATTGGGTTAAAAAATCAAGTCTGCCGAAAATTGCAATTCCACTGGCTTTCATTGCATTTTGGTGTTCGTGGGAGTTTTTGCATTTGCAATGGCAACTCACCTGGCCTTGGCTAAACCTCGGAAATGCGTTTGCTGCACATCCGAAATGGGTACAATGGTACGAATATACAGGAACTTTCGGAGGAACTATTTGGGTGTTGATTGTTAATTTTTTGGTTTATTCTTTATTTCAACACAGAGAATTACAGAAAACCACAGAAAACCACAGAAAGAAATTTGCGAACATCCTGAAAAATCTGTGTCATCTGCGTGCAAAAAAAACTTTCATAGCACTTATACTCATCATCATCATTCCAATATTCATCTCGCACATCATCTACAAAACATACAAAATAAATCAAGATACTCCCTTAGAAGTGGTGATTGTACAGCAAAATATTGACCCATGGTCGGAACAATACGAAAAAACAAATGTAGAATTAGCGGAATTAATCATTCAAACCGCAACTCCAAAACTATCCCCTAATACAGGATTGATTGTATGTTCAGAGTCTGCGTTGTCGCATACTATCAATGAAAAACAACTTTTAAATTTGGATATGTATCCCTATGTCCCGTTTCAAATGTTTGACACTTTATTTCAGCACTATCCGCAGTTGAATGTTGTTTTGGGATTGTCCACAATAGCCGTTTTCGATACTAAAGTTTCACCGGTGACACGTGAATATTCCGATGGTGCTTTTGTAGAGTTTTATAATGCATCTTGTTTGTATAATAAAGACACTGTTGAGTTGTACCGGAAATGTAAATTGGTACCGGGAGTTGAAAAGATGCCTTATCCTAAAATTTTCGGATTTCTCGAAAATTTAGCTATTGATTTGGGTGGTACCTGCGGCTCGCTCGGGATAGACTCAAAACAAAGAGCGTTTTTGGCCACTACCAAGCAAGGTATTATAAGGGTGGGTGTACCTATTTGCTATGAATCTATTTTTGGTGAGCTTTTTTCTCAATTTGTAAAAAACGGTGCCCAATTGATGGGTGTCATTACAAACGATGCCTGGTGGGGAAATACTTCCGGCTACAAGCAGCATTTTGAAATGAGCAGATTGCGCGCCATTGAAACACGCCGCTATGTTTTACGCGCTGCCAACACCGGAATTTCCGGTTTTATTGACCCATTAGGAAATACCTCGCAAAAAACGAAATACAATACACGAACGGCTATTTCTCAAACGATTTATCCTAATAATGAAATAACTTTTTATACCAAACATGGTGATTATTTAGCTCGAATCATGTTGGCAGTAGCGGCTTTGATTGTTGTTGTTTTCTGTGCTAAAAAAAAAAGATATTTGCACTTTAAAAAAACAAAACCATGCAACGTCTAATTCCCTCTTTTTTAATAAACAAAAAGAATATCATTCTGCTGATGTTTTTTGTTTTTTTCTTCTCTTTATTATTCCTTAATATTTATAAACCATTCAATTCCATTTCCTGGATGGGAAATAGTATCAATCTCTCACCCACACAGTATTTTATTACGACCTTATTTATTGTTTTATGCGGAATTACAGTATTGAGTATCAGTAGGCTTATAATGTATCTTTTGAAAAATAAAATAAAAATAACCTATTTAGTCTATTCTATTTGGATTTTCGGGGAAATTCTTATAATGTCTATTTTATATACATTGGTGATAAAAATTGGACTGAAAGATGTACATGATTTTTTTGACCTTGCGCCACGTGCCATGTTCTATATCATACTTATTCTCTTTCTACCTTATCTTGTTTCATGGTTGTATTTATCGTTGCAAGATAAAAAATCGCATTTGGCACGAATGACTCAAATGTCAAAATATATTGATGAAGAGAACTATTTTGCCATCCAACCCGACAAGTTTAATTTGATACATTTTAATGATGATAAAGGAACATTGCGTTTATCAATAAAATTTAACAATCTGTATTACATCGAATCGTTTGATAATTATGTGAATATTTATTATGAAAACAAAGGAAAGATTGCACGTTTTTTATTGAGAAGAAGTCTGAAAAGTATTGAAGATAACTATGCGGATTACCCTTTAGTGAGATGCCATCGTTCTTATATTGTGAATGTTAATAAAGTAAAAGTACTAAGAAAAGACAAAGAAGGTCTTCTTTTAGATTTGGATTATTTAAACTTACCGGATTTACCGGTTTCCAAAACATACGCCAAACAAGTAATTAAGTTGTTTTATCAATAATTTTTTATTAATAAAATACGAAAAAAAATGTCAGTGTTTTAATATTATGAATTTCAAGAACTATTATTATGCCCGTTTTTAAAAACAAAATAGCCATCGCATACGATTTCGATGGCACATTAGCTCCCGGAAATATGCAAGAACACGACTTCATTCCAAATTTGGAAATGGATATCCACGAATTTTGGAAAGAAGCTAATAAAATTGCCAAACAACACGATATGGACGAGGTATTAGCCTATATGTTTTTGATGTTGGAAAAAGCTAAACAAAAAAATATTTCCATTAAAAAAGAAGATTTTTTACAGTATGGAAACCAAATCGTTTTTTACCAAGGTGTGGAAGAATATTTTGGAAGAATGAACCAATACGCTGCAGAAAAAGGATTTGAAATAGAGCATTATATTATCTCTTCCGGGTTGCGCGAATTTGTGGAAGGTACCTCTATTGCTCATGAGTTTAAAGATATTTTCGCCTCCGGTTTTATGTACAATAAGCACAATGTGGCTTGTTGGCCTGCTTTGGGCGTTAACTACACCAATAAAACGCAGTTTTTATTTCGAATTAACAAAGGAATTCATAATTCTTACGACAATACATTAATTAACAAAATTGTACCGGAAAACGAAAAACCGATTCCTTTTTCAAATATGATATACTTGGGCGATGGCGAAACTGATATTCCGGCAATGAAAATGGTAAAAATGCAAGGCGGATATACCATTGCCGTTTATAATGAAGACTTTATTTCCACCACAAATCGAAAACGAGCACCGAAAGAGATTTGCGAAGAGATTGTGCGCCAACAACGCGCCGATTTTATGGCGCCTGCCAATTACTTAGAAAATAGTCCGTTAGATATTTTAATTAAACGCTGTATTGATAAGATTGTGGCGGAACAAGTGTTGAATATTATTTGTTGCTAAGGTAAGAATATATACATCATGAGACCTTTGCAAAATAGGCACGGTTTGTTTTTTCCTGACTTCGACACTTTGAAATTCCGTGTTTTGTAATTTTCTATATTTTAGTGTTTTACAAATTTTGGGACACCGATTTGGGTGTCCCAGCCCAAAAAAATGTTAATTTGCAGTATGTTTGTACGCAAGAAAAAAAAATCCGAGTGGTGTTATCAGTATTCAGGTTATTGATAAAAGTAAAAAAAAATATCAAGTTCTTAAAACCATTGGTAGTAGTCAAGACCCCGATGAAGTATCTTTACTATTCAACCAAGGTAAAAAATGGATGGCTGCTCACTACGGTCAAAGAGATATGTTCGCTGCTCAATTGCAAGAAGT
>Ga0209628_10000169_pt1 | contig 36847 bp, 42 predicted proteins | sample TergutCu122P4_FD_187285 | JGI IMG/M metagenome (GOLD analysis project Ga0209628, IMG submission 187285) | Cubitermes ugandensis P4 segment gut microbial communities from Kakamega Forest, Kenya - Cu122 P4 (SPAdes) (version 2) | ecosystem: Host-associated > Arthropoda: Insects > Digestive system... | reverse complement strand
GTGTTTGTGTTAATTGGTTGATTATGTTTCCTAAATTTTTCTTTTCTATTAAAAAAGATGGTTCTTTTAAAGTTTTCATTTCGTGTAGTACCATACTTATGATTGTAAGAGGATCAGTTTCTTTACTGCATTGACATAAGTAGTTAAAAGCATCACTGCTAAGTTGATAGCCTGCCGTAATAGTTGTATCAATGGCTTTTTGCAATCTTTCATTTTCACTCATGTTTGTGATTTCTCGCTTTAAATCACTTCAATAATTATTGTTGTGCATTTGTTTTTATAGTGTTGGCGTATTTACTGGTATTGTTTTAACGTTTAAAATTTTGGACGTTATTAAGCCTTTTAGTTTGTTAGATGTATGTTTGGTTGTTTAAGACTTGACAAATTTATATAGGCTGTAACTTGTTTAGGTATATTTTAGTGGTTTTGAGGGAATTTGATTGCGTGATTTACGTAAGGTTCAACAAACTCCAACTGGCACATTTTTTGTTTGTGTACCCAAGTCTTGGGCTCAACAGTATGGGTTAAAAAAGGGAACCCTTGTTAATTTGGAAGTTGCTGATGATGGCAAACTTGTTGTTGATGCTAAATATACCTCTGAGCAACCACAAAAAACGGTTGTTTTAACTGTTGGACCGTTTTTGAGGAGAGAAATTATTGGGTGCTATTTGTTAGGTTTTGATGTTATCTGCGTTGAAGCTAAGGATCGTATTGATCTTGAGATGAGAAATACTGTAAAATCTACTGTTAGCTCTCTTGTAGGTTTAGAGATTGTTGAAGAAACTTTTTCTCAAGTTGTTTTACAATGCTTGCTTGACCCTTTAGGTTCCCAGCCTGAAAAAATTTTGCGACGAACATATGCTATCGTTTCTGGCATGGTTCGTGATGTTACAACCTCTTTTGTAAATGGTGATTTGCAGTTGGCAAAAGCTGTTGTGGCTCGTGATGTGGAAAGTAATCGTTTGTATTTTTTGTTGGTGAGAATTCTTAGAACTGTTATCCAAAATCCTGGCCTTAGTGAAAAATTGGGGATTACTACTATTGATTGTTTAGATTATCGCCTTGCCGCGAGTTTAATTGAGTCAATGGGTGATGTTTGTGTACAAATCGCCACAAAAACCCTTGAACTGCACGGGTTTAAACCCTCTGGTGAATTGTCAAAATTGTTAATTGACCTACAGGTTGCTTGTCTTGAAACAAATGAACAAGCATTAAAATCTTTCATTTATAAAGACATGTCAATGGCAGAAAACGTTCGAAATATGAAAACAAAAATCCGTGATATCTCTATAGACATTGAAAAAGTTGCTAAAAATCAGCCGATTGATGTTATGCCCCAACTTTTAGCTGCTACTTCTCTTATACGACAAATATATGAACACAGTCTTGATATGGCTGACCTTGTTGCATAACTTTTTTAAACATTTTTCAGCACCACATAGTATGATAATGTTTACCTAACTTGTGAAAATGCAGACTACTATTAAAGACATTTAACCAGAGTTACATTTGACTTTACTGAAAACTCTTTTAATGCGATATGCAGATTCTATTATATTCAGCCGGGGTGGCGGAGTGGTTATCGCGCCAGCCTCGAGATCTTAAGGAAAAGTGGGCTTGGCCAAAACGGCAAGATAGCTGGTAGGTTTCGTGCCTGCAGGGGTTCGAGTCCCTTCCCCGGCGCCATTTTATCCTGTGTGGTTTCTTTTATTCTATTTCGCTGTTTACCTTTCTAAAAGTGGGTTATTTATCTCTTATATAATTCCAAAAAAACAGCTTAAAACCTTGAATAAATATGCCCTGTTTTATCTATTACTTTTCATCAAACTTTGAAATCTATATTTTTCAGGTAGCTGTGAGGAAAGAGGAAGAGATTACCTCATAATTGTTGGGTGCGCATCTTCTTCGTCTATGTGATGCATAACGTGGATTGCTAAGCCTGTGGCGGCTCCTGCGGAAAGACCAAGTAGTAGATAGATTAGCCCTGTATATTTGCCTATTAAGCCTAAAATAACTAGTATATCAAAACCAATTGCGACTGCAAGATAACCGACACACCACCTTTTAACGCTCATACCTCTTGGCTTGTTTATTCCAATGCCTCCAAGTATGCCTAACATTATGAAAAAACCAATTAAGGCGTAAATTAAATCAAAGCTTAATTCCAAACATTTTCACCGTCGTTATGTGTACGTTGGGACTTAATTAGTTTATCGAATGTATCTGTATCTGTGGATGTTGTGTCTTTTGGCAATTGATATACTGTTACCTTATATAGCGCAGGCACTTCTTTTTTTCAATTTGATTCTGAGGAATTGAAAATGGTCAATTACGATGAGAGACACTGTCATAAATGGGCTTTATTGATAACCGAACGGAAAAATACGTTAAACCAAGTTCATGCTGCAGTAGAAGCAGGAGACTACATCAAAGCTAAACAATTGTTTTATCAAATTTTTTACGGTAAAATAGGCGAACAGGCTGATCCTGGCATGGCAGGGTCCCTACTTTACCACATGGCGATGGTTACAAAAATGGAGTCAGAAAATAACATTCTGCTCAAAGAGCTAAATATTGAACAGCCTGATGTTCAAAAAAATCTTGATCGTTTTTACGGTCTTTTTGAAGCAGATGCTCATACCTTGTTGAACGGTGTAATTGACTTTAAAATACCCTTTTCTTCTATTACTATAGAACGATTAAGTTCTGAGCAAAAAATATTTTTATTTACAGAATTGGCAAAAAAATACAAAGAATTAGAAGAACGTTTAACAAATCAAGACTCTGTGGTATGTGTTGCTCTTGAAGAGTTGTTTTATGAATGGACAAGTTTGACTATAAAAATGCGGTTTATTCAGGAATATGAAACAATCAAAGGGTTGCTTACTCTTGATATACTTGTCAAAACTTACGGTATAGAAGAAATCCAAAAAGTAATTGATGTTGTAAAAGATAAATTTGGTGAAGAAACTGTTAACATCGCTTTAGATGTAACATTAAAAGTTGGTATGCGTAGGGAAAAACTGCAAGCAGTTATGCTAAGTGATCATTATATCAATAACACAATGTCAATTGAAAAACTTGATGGCAAAATGGATTTCTTAAACTGTCCTATCCATGGTAGTCATCAATATATACTGAAAAATTTTGGGATTAATAGTGATGTGCCAGCGTTATTCTGCAAAAATTTTTGTTTTGCACATGCTAAAGCAATGCTTGAATCAGTACTCCCTTTTCCATTAACCCTTTGGCAAAAAAAACTTATGCCAACAGATGATGTTTGTTCTTTCTATTTGAGACTTGCATATTCTCCAGAGATTCAACAGAAGGAGCGTTTTGTTCCTTTAATTCTATCTTGGAATGTAACTCGTGAATGTAACTTAAAATGTAGTCATTGTTACATAAATGCTGCCGATAGGAAACTGGAAAATGAATTGACCACTGAAGAAGGCAAACAATTAATTGATCAAATTTGTGACATCAGTCGTCCTCTTCTGATTTTGAGTGGTGGTGAGCCTCTTCTTCGTCAAGATATTTATGAGCTTATTAAATATGGTTCAAGTAAAGGTCTAAAGATGGGCTTAGGGAGCAATGGTAGTTTAATTGATGATGCTGTTGCAAAAAAACTTAAAAGTGCTGGTATAACCACAGTTTCCATCAGTATTGACTCACACATTGCGGCTCAACATGATGGTTTCCGTGGCGTTGTAGGTAGCTGGGAGAAAGCTATAAATGCAATCAAAGCGTTGCGCGCTAACAATGTCCTAGTTCAAGTTAACACAACGTTAACACATGATAATTACGATCAAATTGATAACATCATGAGTCTTTCTGAAAGCCTTGGCGTGGAAAACTTTCATCTTTTCTTCCTTATTCCCACTGGTAGAGGTGTAAAAATTGATGATATTACCCCTCAAAAGTATGAGGATATGATAACAAACACTTTTGCTAAAGTACACAAACATCGCCTTAATGTACGACCTTCTTGTGCTCCTCAGTTCATGCGTATAGCACAAGGTATGGGTCTAAACATGCGCCAATGGATACGTGGCTGTATTGCAGGTATGTATTACTGTCGAATATATCCAAATGGGGACATAACTCCTTGTCCATATTTACCTATAAAAATTGGAAATGTTCGCGAAAAAACTTTTAAAGAAATCTGGCAAAATGCTGATATGTTCAAAATATTGCGTGATCCAAATACTTTAACAGGTAAATGTGGTGAATGTGACTACAAAATTTTATGTGGCGGTTGCAGGGCAAGAGCGTATGGTCTTTCAGCTGATTTCATAGATTACTGTGGTGACTTACATGTGCCGACTGAAGCAAAAAATGACTACTTAAAAGAGGATCCTTGGTGTGTCTATCAATCAGGTACTTCCAAAAATGTTGATATTCTAAAAAAACATCCTCATAGCATACAAAGACGGTAGTCCACAAAAAGAGGTACCTTTCTTCATCTTTTTCATTCTTTATTAAGCCTATAAACTGACTTTTTGTTTTTGAGTGAATTTACTTGTTTAGCTTAAACGTGAGGTGCATCTTTCCTGTTTATCCTTTTTTGACAGTAACACATTAGACTTCTTGCGAAACTGTGGAATAGTGTAAAAGTTTGATTGTTATTATAGCGAAAAAAATGTTCTGGTTTGAGGTTTAACCTGATTTGGACGTTTAATTTTTTCAAAAAACAGATAGTTTCACAAGAAGTCTATTGTACCATTGTCTGCATTTTAGTCTTAAAGTTCAAAAGTATGAATTATAATAAAAAATAAAAATGTTATTTGAGAAGAAAAGTGTTATTCTTCTTTCTTCTCATCGATTTCAGTTGTGATTTCTTCAATCGGCTTTGGAGGAGGTGTAGTCGCCATTGTCCATCCGATCCATGCGCCTATGAACATTATTGAAACAAAGGCGATGAATACAGGAATTATAACGGTCCATAACCTGAATGTGCCTTTATCCATATCTGAACCAATCAGACTGGTGACTTGATCAGGTGCGACTATAGCAACGATGTAGAATACAGCAACAAGAACACAAACGAGCAGTATTGCTCCACCTATAACTTGATCTTTGCTTACCATTTAATGATTCACCACTTATATCCATGTAATAACTTTAACAATTTAAAGTTTGTCATGATTTCACATGTTTACATATTTCAAGTTGTACCCATTTCCCATGTGGACAAGTACTTTTTCTGTTCTTCAGTTAACTCATCTATGGTTACACCCATACTTTTCAGCTTTAACTCAGCTACTTTTTCGTCAATCTCTTTTGGCACAATGTACACTTTAGTTTCCAACTTTGTGCTTTTGGCAATATATTCTGAACATAAAGCTTGATTAGCAAATGACATATCCATAACTTCTGACGGGTGGCCTTCTGCAGCTGCTAAATTAACTAGTCTACCTTCAGCAAGTAAGTACAGACGGGTGCCATCTTTTAGGGTGTATTCTTCCATGTTTGAACGCATAGTACGTTTAGATGTGGAGAGAGCTTCTAACTCGTCAATGTTGATTTCTACGTTAAAGTGGCCACTGTTACATATTATTGCTCCGTCTTTCATTTTTTGCATATGTTCTTTTCGGATGACATTTATGTCTCCTGTGGCTGTAACAAATATGTCACCTATAGGTGCTGCTTCAGACATGGGCATGACACGGTATCCGTCCATAACAGCTTCTAAAGCACGTGTTGGTTGGACTTCTGTTACTATAACGTTTGAGCCTAACCCTTTTGCGCGCATGGCTATGCCTTTACTGCACCATCCGTATCCTCCGACAACAAAGTTTTTGCCTGCAAGTAGTACTGATGTTGCGCGTAGTATTCCGTCAATAGTACTTTGACCTGTTCCGTATCTGTTGTCAAAAAGGTATTTTGTGTATGCGTCATTGACAGCAATAATTGGGTACTTAAGACTGCCCTCTTGTTCCATGGCTTTTAGACGGACTACTCCTGTGGAGGTTTCTTCGGTTCCTCCTTTGATGTTTTTGATTTGGTTTTGGCGTTTACTATGTAGCATGCCTACTACATCAGCGCCATCATCCATGGTTATAGTGGGGTTAAAGTCAAGAACTTTTTCGATGCATTTGTAATAATCTTCAGTGTTTTGACCTCTCCATGCAAAAACGTGAACTCCACTTTCTGCTAAAGCCGTGGCTACATCATCTTGAGTTGAGAGCGGATTAGAACCACATAAAGCGACAATAGCACCTCCTGCAATGAGGGTTTTCATTAGAACAGCTGTTTCTTTTGTAACGTGTAGACATGCTGCTATTGTTTGTCCTTGTAATGGTTTTTCTTTTTCAAATCGTTCTTTAATTATGTTAAGAACTGGCATATGTTTTGTTGCCCACTCAATTTGTAAATGACCTTGCGCGGTCAATGGTTTGTTTGTTACTTGAAATTTTTTCATAATAATTGCACCTTGTTATGGCTGTTGTATTTTACATATTTAGTTTTATCCCTTATTAATAGAACATGTCTGTAAAACACGTTTTTTGTTAAGATTTAAATGTGTACTTCCTATTTTTTGTTACAAATAACTGGTGAATATTATGAGTACTGCTGATATTTTGAATCTCTCCCAAGACGCAGTGTTTCAATACATGCGTTCTCTTTACGGTGAAAAAGTCAAAATACAACGAATATGGCGACTAGGTATACAATCTGAAACAAATGATGATGACCTGAAAGGGTTCGGTTATGGCTGTCCGTATGCTATAGCGTTTAAGCATGACGGCAAAACTCGTCGAGTGGTACTTGAAACAATGAGGCCAGGTGAAGGTTTTGGACATGATCACTTTTCAGATCGTGCCCAAGTTTTAATATGGCAAAATTTTGCTTTTAATAAACTGTATAAACATGTGCGTTCTGTTGATGCAGGTTGCTTTGAAGACACGGGAAAAATAGTTTCTATTGGTAGAGGCAAAGAATATTTTATTTTAACCGAATTTATCGAAGGGAAACTCTATCATTTAGATCTTGATCGTCTAAAAGAAACTGGCGATATAAGTGAACTTGATATGAATCGTTGCGTTGCCCTCTCAGACTATCTGGCTGAAATACACAAAACGCGTTACAATTCCTCGGGGTTATACATTAGAAGAATTCGTGATCTAGTTGGGCATGGGGAATGTATCATGGGGTTACTTGATAGTTATCCTAAAGAATTTGCTTATGTTAATAAAACTTATTTTGTTGATATTGAGAAAGTCTGTGTTGAGTGGCGATGGAAACTAAAAGAAAGGACACACAGGTTATGTCAGGTGCATGGTGATTTTCATCCTTGGAACATTCTTTTCCGTGATGGTGTAGATTTTACAGTGCTTGACCGCAGTCGAGGTGAATGGGGTGAACCTGCAGATGATATAGCAGCGCTAACCATAAATTACCTGTTTTATTCGCTCCAGAAATATGGTGAATTAACTGGTATTTTTGACAGTTTATTCAAACTCTTCTGGGAAAACTATTTGCAAAAAACGCACGATTCAGAAGTGCTTGAAGTAGTGCAACCTTTTTATGCTTGGCGCAGTCTTGTTGTGGCTTCACCTATATGGTACCCACATTTGAGTGTTGATGTCCGTGTTAAACTGTTAAACTTTGCACAAAACATGTTGCAAATTGATCGTTTTAACCTAATGGATGTAAACTCTCTTTTTTAATTCCCTTTTTCGCTTTTTAATATGACGTTATTATTCGTGTCCTGTTTGATTGTGTCCAACAGTGTTTAATTGTTTTGTTTTTACATGAAAATTGTTTATCTGGTTGTGAGATACCTGTTGGCTTTAAAGTTGACCTTTTGGTATGTATTCAGCGTGTGTGTTTTTTATCGAGTATATGTACATAAATATTGTTAATCATCATTTTATCGAATGAAAACGACATGAAAATTTAGATTTTAACGAAAAACACGACAGCTAAAGACCTACTTCGTTACGAGCTGAATACATACAACTTTTGTTCAGCTGTTTTTTTGACTATGTATCTGAAATAGGTAAATTTAAACAAGACTTGTCTCTTTTTATTTGTGGAAAATGAACTTATGAATATGTCTGTTGGTTGGTGCGTTTGGGTAACTGGTCTTCCGGGGAGTGGTAAATCTCTAGTTTCCCGTGCTCTGGTAGAATTATTAAATAAAAAAAATATTTCTGTTCAATTATTATCGTCAGATGAGTTGCGAAAAATTTTAACTCCAAACGCAACTTATAGTATTGAAGAGCGTGATACCGTTTATGCTGCCCTAATTTATATAGCTAATTTGCTTACACGAAATGGTGTAAACGTTTTGATTGATGCTACGGGTAATTTTAGGCGTTATCGTGATGATGCACGTTCGCAAATTGCTCGTTTTATAGAGGTTTATCTTGATTGCCCTTTTGAGATATGTATTCAACGTGAAACTGAACGGAAAGAAACATACAATGCACCAACACAAATTTACAAAAAAGCCCTGCAAAATAGAGCATTAAACACTGTTCCAGGTGTAGGTCAACCATACGAAATACCCTTAAAACCTGATGTGGTCGTGAAAAATTTTATGCGCACTCCCCAAGAAGCTGCACAACAAATTTATGAAGTGATAATTGCCAAAAAATAGAGAATTATTTTTTGATGAAGCTGAGCACTGTTTCTGCTTGCTCAGTCGAAATTTTTCCGTTTTTTTGTAATGAAATGACTACCTCAGAAATTTTGACTAACGCATGCACAATATACCCCTCTTTTTCCAATTTCTCTACACCGTTTTGTTCACGATTAACAATAACTAAAATGTGTTTAACCTCTGCTCCCAATTCCTGAAGAGGTGTTATTCCTTCAATTTTTGACAAGCCTTCACTGACTACATCATCGACAAACAGTATTTTATCTCCTTTTTCTACATCTGCACCCGCGATTCTACCGGTTACTCCATAAACTTTTTCTTCTTTACGTACGATGATGCACGGCAAATTAACTTTGCAAGCGATAATTGGCACAATTAAAGCACCCTTTAACTCTATTGAAGCAAGCTTAGTCAACGAGTCACCATTAGTAATTTGAGAAATTTTTTGAGCTGCAATCTCTATAATACTGCATAGTTCTTTGGGTTTTGAAAGCAGGCGTGCCATATCAATATAATATGGGCTAAGTACACCTGACTTTATTTTAAACGACCCAAATTTGATACATCCCGAATTGTAAAGTGCCTCTGCAATTTTGTCTGTAGTGGGATTCATAATTGTTCCAATTAAAAAATAGAAAATAACAATTTAACTCTTTACTAGATAGAAATGTAAAATCGCGCAAAAGACTTGATTTTTTATGACCTGTTTTTTTGTAAATGATGTCTTTTAATGTATACTTTTTTTGATGATAAGAAATAATTATATTTTTGTTAATTACTTTTATTTAGTGTTTTGCACTGTTATTATTTTTTAATGGTAATGTTTATAACTCTATTTTATATTTGCTACTGGCGCGAAGCGGAAGTACAATGGGACATCGAAAAGTTCATGCTCCAAGACATGGTTCATTAGCTTATTTACCTAGAAAACGGGCTAAAGCACCCGTAGCTAGAATACGCTATTGGCCAGAAATTAAATCAAATTCTCCTAGGCTTTTAGGATTTGCAGCTTACAAAGCTGGTATGACATATGTTTTCACAGTTGAGGATAAGAAACGGTCCCCTCACTTTGGAAAAGAGGTCATGAAAGCGGTAACTATACTAGAAACGCCGCCACTTGTCATTTGTGGCTTTAAAGCATACGTGAAAACACCGTATGGTCTGCAAAATATTGGCGAAGTTTGGATGAAGGATCCACCGGCAATACTTAACAGGACATTGATTTTACCTGAAAACTTTGACACAGAAACAATGTTGGGAAAAGTGCGGAAAAATCTTGATCAAATTACAGTAATTCGTGCGATCACAGCTACTCAACCATCGCAAACAAGTCTCTCAAAGAAAAAGCCTGAAATCTCTGAAATCCAAATAGGTGGGGGTAACATTCAGCAGCAATTTGAGTACGTAAAACAACTTTTAGGGAAAACAGTGACCCTCGAAGAAGTATTCAAAGATGGTCAATATGTTGACATTGCTGGAATAACAGTAGGTAAAGGTTATCAAGGTCCAGTAAAACGTTGGGGTGTAACTAAACTACAACATAAAGGCCGTAAAACTAAACGCGGTATTGCTACTTTAGGTCCATGGAATCCTCATCACCTTATGTATTCTGTAGCACGAGCTGGTCAAATGGGTTATCATCAACGTTTAGAATACAATAAACGTATCCTGAAAATTGGCAAAGATGGAAAAGAAGCAACCGTTAAAGGCGGCTTCATACGCTACGGTGAAATTAAAGGCCCATATGTCCTCATTGATGGTAGTGTTCCTGGAACAGAAAAACGTCAATTACGTCTACGCGTTCCTGCACGTCCACCAACAGAAGCTTCCGAAGCACCACCACAAGTAACATATATCTCATTAGACTCTCCACAAGGAAAATAAAGTGAAACGACATGCCAGAAAAAACAGTAGAAGTTTTTAATTTACAGGGTAAAACAACTGGGGAAGTAACTCTTCCACAGGTCTTTTCTACACCAATAAGGCCCGATGTGATTAAACGCGCAGTGTTAGCTATCCAATCAGGTCGACTCCAACCACAAGGTCGAGACCCCATGGCTGGAAAACGCACAACCGCAAAATCACGCGGAACCGGTATGGGCATAGCAAGAATCCCCCGTATAAAAGGTGGCAGCGGGCGAGCCGCTTTTGCACCAAGTACTGTTGGTGGACGACAACCACATCCACCAAAAGCCGAAAAGAAAATTGTTAAAAATATTCCTAAAAAGGAAGCAAGACTTGCATTAACTTCTGCTATTGCAGCAACTGCGCAAAAGGAAATTGTTGCAAAACGTGGACACGTTATTGAAAAGATTGTTCAAATTCCTTTAATCATCGACGATGCAATTGAAAATTTGATGTGTGCAAAAGATGTTGAAGCAGTATTTGCGAGTTTAGGTATTAATGATGATGTCATTCGTGTGCGTGATAGTCGCAGTATACGAGCAGGAAAAGGCAAACTTAGAGGACGTAAAATGAAACAAGCCGTTGGGCCTCTTATTGTAGTATGTGATAGTGTAAATCTTGTTGTAGCAGCAAGTAACATTCCAGGTGTTCAAGTAACAACTGTTTTAGACCTAAATACTGAAATGTTAGCGCCAGGAACACATCCGGGCAGATTAACAGTTTGGACAAATGGTGCTATTGAACAGTTAAACGCTATTTATGGAGTAAACGCGTAATGGATAATAACGAAATAATTTCTTATCCACTTATGACAGAATCCGCAAGTGTTATGGTGGAAAAAGACAATAAACTAATCTTCATTGTTAACTTAAAAGCTGGGAAAGCTGACATTAAAAAAGCTGTTGAAGAACTTTACGCAGTTAAAGTCAGCAAAGTTAATTTGCAAATAACAAGTCAAGGTACAAAGAAAGCGTACGTGAAACTTACAGAAGAGTACAAAGCATCAGATGTAGCAATCAAGCTAGGAATACTCTAGTAAAATTATAGAAGGAATGGATTATGGGAAAACGAATTCGTGTACAACGACGTGGTCGCGGTGGGCAAAACTTCCGAGCTTCAACTCATAAACGTGTTGCTCCAGCAAAATATCCGTTCGTTAAGTCACCAAAAGAAGTTTACGATTTAGTTATAACCGGTACAATTAACGATTTAGTTCATGATCCAGGACGCGGATCGCCACTTTCACAAATTACACTTGAAAACGGTTTAAGTTACTATAGTATTGTTCCGGAAGGCATATCTGTTGGTCAACAAATTAGTCTAGGCGGGAATGCAAGTGTTGAAATTGGTAATATTATGCCTCTTGGTCGTATCATTGAAGGTACATTAGTTTGCGATCTTGAGCTTCGACCAGGTGACGGAGGAAAAATGGCGCGATCATCCGGTGCTTATGCAACTGTTGTTGGCCACACACCGCAAGGGACTCTTATCAGATTACCCTCAGGTCGTACAAGATACATTAATGATTTATGTATGGCAACCATTGGTGTAGTTGCAGCTTCTGGTAGAATGGAAAAACCTTTCCTTAAGGCAGGCGAAAAATTCCACTTAATGAAAGCTAAAGGTCATAAGTATCCAAGAACAGGTGGTCGTAAAATGATTGCAGCTGTTCACCCCTATGGTAGCAGCAAACGTAGTGCACGTAAAACAACAACAACTTCGCATGGTGCGCCACCAGGACAAAAAGTTGGTTTGATCGCTGCAAGAGGACCCGGACAGAAAAAGAAACGTGCAATAAGATAAAAAATATAGGATAAATGAAAAATGCCTCTAAAAGAATTTAGCTATCGTGGACACAGTCTTCAAAGTCTTGAAAGCATGTCTATGGACGAATTCATAAACTTGTTACCATCAAGACAACGGAGAAGCCTACAACGTGGATTAACACCTGAGCAACGCATACTGCTAGAAAAATTACGTGTTGCAAAAGAACAACAGAAACAGGGCAAAGATACAAACCTAAAAACACACGTACGTGACTTAATAATTCTTCCAGAAATGGTGGGTGCAAAAATTGCAGTCCACAACGGCAAAGAATTCGTTGCGGTGACCATTAAACCCGACATATGATTGGTCATTATCTTGGAGAGTTCGCTATAACCAATAAACCGGTTAGACATGGAACTCCCGGTATCGGCGCGTCAAGGTCATCAATGTATGTACCCCTAAAATAAACCACTTTTTCTTTTTTTAAATTTTGTTTTACTATTATAATAATACTCTTCATTTTTTGTTAGACCATATAATTATGTGGTTCGAGTGTTAAAAAAGTGGTACGTATTCAGCTCTCAACGAAAATATGTCTTTAGATAACTCACTTTTCGTCAGGCTTTAGTTTTTCATGTTGTTTTTATTCTGCAGGCATGTTTATTTATGCACCTGTGCTCGATAAAAAGGCCCTAAAAACACGTGGCTGAATACATACAAAAAGTGAAATATTTTTTGTAGATTTACTTATAAAAAACGTGTTTCTATAAAATCAATGACGTTAGTTAAAAAAGGGGGTGTATTCTGGAAAACTTAGAGGCTGTAGTCTCTACCTTGTGGTTTTATATTTGTCGGTTTTGCACCCGTTTCAGGAATTTGTGGTAATGGAATAGGTGGTGGTATGTTCAATGTCCGTGAGATTATAACGGACTCGACAAAGACTACGTTAGATATTGATTGGATGATTATTTGTGCTGGAGGTTTTTTTTGTTCAAAATCTTTGATAATTTTGTCTACTTCACTTTTTTCGCCACTTACATAGGCATTACCTCTAATGCTTATCTGTGCAATGGATGGATTATACGATATCAAAAGCACATATGGGACTTCCAGTGTTTCATCTTGTTTTTTTTCCATGCCTACGACATTAATATTAGTGTTAATTTGAATTGGCGGCATTGGTTTACGTATGTCCCAGTAACGTTCCGATGAGATGTTTGATATAAATACGTTTACTTTAAGCATGTTTGGTCAAAAAAGAAATGATGCAGTTGAAAGATTTAAAACTGCTTGTCAAAAAATTATTTTTGTTTATAGCGTGTAAAGCCACAATGGCCACAAGTGTACCTAGAGTCATGGTCTGCCATGAAATATCCTGGACCGCATCGTTCGCAAGTTGGCCGTGCGCGAGAAACTTTATTGCCTTCGACTTTGTACAGGGCGCTAACACTGTTTTCTTTCTTTTTTACTTTCTCTTTTGGTTTGTTTTCAGTTTTTGCTACTGCTGGTTTTGGCATTATGCTTGTGCCTCTTCTTTAGGTTTTTCAGGATTATTTCTTTTTCTTATGTATTCTGGTTCTACAACTTGAGCTTGTTCAACACTTTGATAGACATTAGCAACACCGTTAGTGATGTTTGTTCCAGTTAATGTTTTCATACATTTAATGTAGACAACATTTTCTTTAACTTGCACTGCATTAGCAACGGCTCTTTTTGTGTCAAGTCTATTTGGTGTCTTTTCTTTTGGACCTTGTGTAATTGTGAAGCCTACTTCTTTACGTTTAAGAAGCGAGTTTTCTTTGTTTGACACGATTTTAATTTCCATGAATGTTCACTTGATTCAAGTCTTGAATTCTTACAGTATTCTTCTTATTTAGCTTTTCGAACGTTTTTTCATCTCTTTCAGGATTTTGGTGGCTTCTGTTTTCTTTTCAGGTGAAACTTTAATCAAAACTATGCCTTCATATGGTTGTCCATATACTATTATCGATTTTTCGGGTGCGTATAGTACAGCAATAAGTGTAAGCAGATCTTCTTCGCCATCTACAATTATCTGTTGTGTTTGTTTGTTGTTTTTTAGTGTCCTTTTTATTGCTTCAATAGCTTCTTTAGTTATAGTTCCCTGTGGATTTTTTACTTTAACCGCTGAAGAAATGTTAATGGTGTGTTGAACTTTGTTACGCATACTCTGATTATCAATAATGGCCAAGTCTGGGGGTATATTGTAGTCATGCAAATTTTTTGTAACAATATCCCCTACAGAAATGATCTTCGGTGGATTTTGCTTTTTAATTTCAGCCATTTTTGCCATAGTTTGGTCAAATGAACCTTTAATTAAAAGGCCGAATGGTTCTTTGAGTTTAACTTTAAGTTCAGGTGTAATAATGTAAATGACTGACATAGATGAAACTCTGGTAAAAATGTGTTAAAAAAGTTGTTATCTTGGTTGTTAATTTTTTAACGAACTTTTAAAACATAACGACCTTTATCTTTAGCGTCCATAGCTTTTGCGATTGCAGAGTTCTCAACATCAAACAAAACTACCAATCCACCATAGTCTTCACTTAAGCTGCGGCTTTTACATTTCGGACAAGTGTTTTCTTTAGTTAAAAAATGACAATTTGAACATGCTTTCTCACTCATTTCTTCTTCTCCTTCGCTTTTTCTTCTACGTTATCTGATGGAATTAGTCCTCGATCCATTTGAAGCCACTCTAATTTGCCAAGAAATGGTTGTCTTGCGGTTACACCGATTTTGCCCGAACTGCCTGCTCTGCCAAGTGAAACGGCTGTAATGCGTACACGAACTTGGTCTCCTGTAACGAGTCTGCGTTTTGACTCTTTGCCAAGAAGGACTCCTTGTTTTTCATCGTATGAGATGAAATCATCCATGAGCTGTGAAACGTGTAGTAATGCGTCGATTGGGCCAATTCTGATAAATGCTCCAAAATCAGCTATTTCAACTACGTCGCCTTCAACTATTTCTTGGATTACTGGATAAAAAGTTAGTATTGAAAAAGTTACTTTATGAAATGTTGCGCCGTCACCTGGAATGATTTTGCCTATCGGACTTACTTGAATACCTGTCACTGCTATGACATAGCCTACTTCTTCATTTACAACTCCTTCGTACTTATGCTTCACTTGTTCGCGTCCAACCTTCTCAAGCGGTTTTCCGAAGGTTTCTGGTGGAATACGTATAGTATCTTGAAGAGTAATTAATTTAAACATCTACGTTATCAATCCGTCAATCTCTAACCGAGATTTTTGTCTCACATAAATCACTGGCAGACTTATATCTCTTAGCCTCCTCCTTAATTGACCGTCATTGGTAAAAACTGGTGAATTCCACTTTTTTGCTACTTCAACTATTGCGTCGTCAGTTGTAAACTTATCTGGCACTGTAACTGAAACTATTTTACATTTTTCAGTCAGACTAAGTGCAAAATTTGCTTGCCGGCGTAGTTTGTGTGACCTCTTGTTTGCAAGTATTTCAAGTTCAGCTTTAACTGGATAAATTACAATATATTCTATGTTTCGGTTTAGTAAACGCCGTAGTTCTTCAAAAATATCTATTTTTAATTCTAAAGGTGTGAATAATGCGTTCGAATCCAAGATGATTTTTAGAGGTTGTGCTGTTGTTTTTGACATTTAAGTGCCTGCGTAATTATTTTTGTTTCTTTTTAGCAATCTTAATAATGTTCTTGCTTTAAATACTTCTCAAATGAAATTTGTTTATTGGTGGCTATTAATGCTTGCCGAAAAATCTTGTGGTGCAATTGTTTGTTTAACGAAGGATCCTGAACTCCTTTATTTGTTACTTCATTATACGTCTGGACACTGGGATTTTGTTAAAGGTAATGTTAAAGTTAACGAAACAGAAAAAGAAATGATTGTGCGTGAACTAAGGGAGGAAACAGGAATAACTGATGCCTGTTTTGTAGAAGAGTTTAGAGAAAAAAATAGAGTATTTCTACCGTCGTAAACAAGGTGAAACTGTGCATAAAGAAGTATTTTTTTATCTTATGAGAACAAATACTGAAACTATCACCTTATCTTTTGAACATGTTAACTTCATTTGGCTTAACTATGCTCAAACAATAAAAAATTGACATTCAAAAACGCAAAAGTTCTGCTAAAAAAAGCTGACCTATTTTTAAATAAAAATAGCGGAGACTAATGTGAACTGAGCAAAATATGCCGACTATTTTATTAAGCCATATCCAATTAGACGCCAACGTGATGTAATTTTTCTACTTATCGCGACTCTGGTATTTGGTAAAGCACAAATTGGTCTTGTTAATTTGACTTTTATTGTGTTTTGTTTTATACCTACTACTTTGCCAACATTTACTGCAGCGCCGATGTGGAGCAATAGTTGTTCATCAGGATTAATTTTTTCAACTTTAAGTTGTTCTTTAGTGCCAACAACCCTTTCTAGGATATGTGTTTCTAATGTGAGTTCAGTTAGCGTTGGTGGTAGTAAATCTGTTTTCCCTGCAATACTACCCGTTAATCCGTCAGCTTTAGAATACGCTGGATCAAGCAGTGTGCCAATACCAACGAGTCCTCCACAGGTTGCTTCTTTGACTTTTTTGTTGCCTGCGTGTAAGCTTACAATTTCACTGATTAATGGATTATAGCTGGTTTTGCCTTCACGCTCAATTGGTATGCCTGGTCGGATTTCAATTTCTTCGCCAACTTTGAATTTACCTTGAGCAATGGTTCCACCGATAATTCCTCCATCAAGTTCTTCGATGGTTGTACCTGGTTTATTTGTGTCAAATGAACGAACGATAAACATTAATGGTTGAAGTACAGGATCGCGTTTGGGTGTTGGGATGATTTTTTGTATTGCTTCAAGAAGTACATCAATATTGATGTTTCTTTGCGCTGAAAGTGGTAAGATGGGGGCGTTTTCCGCTACTGTTCCTTTTACGAAGGCTTTGATTTCATCATAGCTTTTTCTTGCACGGGTTCCATCGACAATATCAATTTTATTTTGAACGATTATGATGTTTTTGATCCCGCTAACTTCTGCTGCTGCTAAATGTTCTCTTGTTTGTGGTTGTGGACAGGGTTCGTCAGCGGCAATCACTATAATTGCTCCGTCCATGATGGCAGCTCCTGAGAGCATGGTTGCCATTAGGGCTTCGTGTCCTGGTGCGTCGACAAAGCTTATGCCTCGCATGAATTCTGTTTTGCTTTTGCAGTTTTCGCATGTTGGTTTTATTGTGTGATTTTTTGGTGATGGGCATTTTGGGCATTTGTAAATTGGCATATCGGCATATCCTAGTTTTATGGTGATGCCTCTTTTTAGTTCTTCACTGTGACGTGATGCCCACATGCCTGTTAGGGCTTGGACAAGGGTTGTTTTTCCGTGGTCTACGTGTCCAATTGTGCCAATATTTACCTCTGGTTGTCGTGGCATTGGCACAGTTTTTTTTTCTTGTATATTTTCAGCCATTCACAAACGCCTTTAGTTTACGAGTTGACTTATTGTTCAATGCTTAAATTTAACCTTTCTATGTTAATAAATTGTTGTTCTATCAAAATGGGTTATACTTTTCGTTTTGGTATGTCTGTGTGTACTAATAACTCTGTTCTTTGTGTGGCCTTTGGTCGTAGTATATGTTGAAGGTTTAGTGTTTTTGAAAATTTGTGTCTTTAATAGTTGAAAAAGAAAACTATGGTTTGTTAAAAGTGTGATGTTTGTTGACAGTTTATGCTGTGTTTTCGTTTTTTTTGGCGGTTTGTTCGATAATTTTTAGGTTAATTTGAGCAATTTCGTCGGTGATTGTGTTTCCGCGGACTGTTTTTCGTCTTCTTTCTCCGTCTCTTTTTGGTTTAAATCCTGCGCCCCCGCTTAAAACTACTTGGCGTCTGATTCCTCCATGGACATCACCTCTCATAGGTACGCCGTCTGTGTCCGAACCGCCTAGAATTTGTAATTTGGTTGCTGGCATGTCTACTATTATGCCGTCAATGGTTTCGCCTAATCTTTTTCCAATGAATGGATTTGCTCGTGCTTCTTCTACTTCTATTACTTTACTTTTTCCGTCTGTTGGGTCAGATATGATTACTTTGAATTTTGCCATTTGAAGATGTCTCTCCAGCGGAGTTTAAAGTTGAATAACTCTCTATTAAGCGTTTATATTTAAATCATAAATTAGGTGTTAAGAGAATATTTTTTTAAAGAAGCCTTGTGTTTTTCTTATTGTAAAGTACTCAAATCCTTTTGTTTTTTATTATTAGAGCTTGTTTTGTGAATACGTGTTTTGTTTTTGTGCTAAATATTTCTGCTGTAAAATGGTTTTTAGAAATGTTTGTGGATGTTGTTGGAAATTAGTTTCATATTTGGTAAATGTTTTTTGTGTTTGCAAAATATTATCGCTTTTTGCCTAAACCTTTTAATTTAGCTCTGAAATGCATTTTTGACTATGTGGCGATTTGGCTTCTTCTTTCACGAAATGGCTTTCGGGTTACTTAGTGTTTTCATACCGCTTTATGTGATTGGTTTTCGAGATGTAACCGTTCTAGGTGGGCCTTTAGTTGCTTTAGGTGTTATGATGTCGGTTGCCGTGTTTTGTTCAATTCCTGCTTCTTTTCTTTGGGGGTGGCTTTGTGATGCAACAAGAAGGTGTAAACCATTTATTTTGTTGTCTTTTGCTTCATCAGCTATTATTCTCTTTATGATGACTCTCCCTTTTGCTCAAAATATCGTAGTATTTGTAATACTCTACGTTATAATGCAGTTTCTTCATATTGCTCATGAAGCGCCAAAAAACGTGTTAATTGCTGAACATTATAGTCGTGATGACTGGGAACGGTCTTATGGTTATTATAGACTTTCAACTGAACTTGGTTTAATTGTTGGTTTAATTATAGGGTTCTGTTTGTCTGTGGGGGTTTTTTCTTTTGCGGCGAATCTTAGCTCTACTGTTTTGGTAAGTTATACTCTGTATCTTTGTAGTGGTTTAAGTATTGTCGCTTTTATACTGTCGGCTTTGTTAGTTACTGATCCCTTGCTGATTTTTGAACGCCGTCTTGTTAGAATAGAGCGCGCGGTTGACTTTACTTATCGTAGTGTAGCAGTCGCTTCAAGAGTTTTAGGGGGTTCGTATTGGTATGATCCTCCTAAGCGGGACAGTTTTAAAATGTTCGCTTTAGCTATTGTCTTGTTTTCTTTGGCGTCGAGTATTTTTTTTACCCCTTTACCTGTCTTCTTAAGTCAAGGTTTAGGCTTATCTAGTAGTATGCCCTATGTTGGTTCTATTTTTACTTCAATTGGTGCTACAGTTGGGTATTTTTATGTTAGTGGGCGTGCGCGGTCAATGGATACGCGTAAGCAAATGTCTCGTTGTGTGTTGTTTAGGAGTGTATTGCTTTTTGCGTTAATTGGTGTTATACAATTAGCTATCTATCCATCAGTGTTAACTTTTTTGGTTTTGATCTTTTTAGGTTTTCTTTTTGCTATTTATTATATTTTAATGATTTCTGTTTCAATGGAGCTTATACCTGCGGGAAAAAGTGGTCTTTTTGATGGGTTAGTAGGTTTAGGAACTGCTTTTGGATCTTTTTTTGGGCCTTATTTGGCAAATACTTACAATTATGTGCCAACGTTCTTTATTGCGGCGTTATTGTTTTTATTGGCTTTTGTATTTATAAAAATTGCAAACAAGTTTTAAATTTAAATTACAAAAAAGGGAAAGGGGTAGATATGTTTGTTTATTCTGTGTGTACTCTGTAGAGGTCTATGTCTTCGCGCATGCTGGGTGTCAGTTCAAGGAATTCTCTTACTGATCTTTCTATGTCTTTTGATTGTGTAACGTATCTGCCTACGATAAGGATGTCTGCGCCTTTTTCTAATGCTTCTTTTGCTGTTTCTGGAACGATGCCGCCTGCGACTGCGATTAAAAATTTCTTGTCAGGGAACGTATCGCGGATAAGTTTTATGCGTTCAAGTCCGCTACTTTTGCCTGTTTCTTGGTCAATGCCTCTATGTAATATAATGATTTCTGGGAACTCTTTAATTGATTTCAGTTTTGTAAGTACATCTTCTACGTTTAATAGGTCAATAACTGCATAAACTCCTAAACGTTTGGCCTCTTGTACGGTTGCGTCAAGGGTTTCTGCTGGTGCAAGTCCTGCTGCAACAACAGCATCTGCTGTGTCTTCATATGCTAAGTCTACTTCAACTTTGCCAACGTCAAGAGTTTTTAAGTCTGCTATGATGAATTTGTCTTTGGCGATTTCGCGGATTTCGTTTATGGCTCTTGTGCCGTAACGTTTGATGAGTGGTGTTCCAACTTCAAGAATAATTCTATCGCTTCCGGGTAACTGTTCGATGACTTTTTTTGCGCCTTCAAGTGAGGGTGCATCTAGAGCAATTTGTAAATATGGTGGTCTCCATAGGCGTGGAACTTTGAAACCCATGATTGGGTGTTTTGCGCGGTCTTTGTCATAAATAATTTTGTCTAATGATGGATACTTTACGAGTGCCCGCTGAAGTGCCATTTTTGTTGCGCCGTAATTGTATTGATAGATTTTGCGGTAATCGCTTGCTTTGGGGTGAATAAATACGCTTACAATAATTACCCACTCGTCAAGTTTTGCTATAGGCATTATGCCTTCTTCTGCGGCATCTGCGACTGCTTTGGCAACTGCCGCTTGTGCAGGACCAAAAATTTTGCCTGTGTCTTCCATGTTTTTAACAGTGACTTTTGGAACAATTAGTGTGTGTGGTTTAGGTGGTAGGTTAGGGCGGATAACGGCGAGTAATGGTGTGTGTCCTGCTGATAAGTTTGCCATGCCGGTTGCGAAGGCTTGTCCCACTGGTCCGTTTTTGTCGCCGATCATTAAGTCAACATGTGCGACTTCATTTCCTTCTCCTAATAGTGATTCACCGATTAAATAGGTTGGGCTTAATTTTTCTTCATTTTTATTGTTTTGGGTCGGCATACAGTTTATAATCTCCTTAAAATTGATATTAAATTCTTTTAACCAAGAATAGAGTGTGTCTCTGTGGATGTCCATTTCTTTTGCAGTTCCGATGATTGTCGGTTTTGTCGGTTTGTTTTTGATTTCTGTTTCTCTTAGCGCTGCTTGTAGAACTTTTTTGATAAATTCTTCCTTAGTTACTGGTTTTTTGACGTCTATTCCCGACATTATTCTACCTTCTTTGTGATTTGTACTTATGCAAATATTTAAGACTGTCGGATTATCGTATTGTTTTTTCTTATTTAAACCAATGTTTGTTAGTTTGTCGGCTATTTTTTTTTAAATGTTTATCTTCAAATTTTTATAGTAAATTTTATATCGTGTTTTATTATTTTGTTAATTATCTGTACGAGGTTGTTATGATGTCGTGGTTAAGTTTGGTAAGTACCCTTTTTATTATTGTTGGTTTAAGCTTGTTTTTGTATGGTGTGAACGTTTATCATGCAGTCATTGGTTGGACAGGTTTTTGTCTTGGTATGGTCGGTATTTTGCTTTATGTGGTGCCTTTTTTGTATATTCAGTTAAATAAAAAAAATTTGAGTAAACTCTAGAATAGTTATACAAGACATGGCAGAATACATAATGTAGGGGTTGTTTTAAAGCTAAAATTCAATTTATTGGTCCAATATGTAGTGTGACGTAAAACAATATAACATTGTTTATGGCGTGTTGTGGTTGTTGAACAATATTTTTTGGCGCGGTCTGAGAAGAGGTATGTTATTTTTTTTGCAAAATTTTTATCCAAATTGGTGCAAAAATTGTTGGGGGGATAAAATTAAATGAAAAATTTTGAAACAGGCAAAATTTTAGCTGCAGTTGGTTCAATATTGTTGTTTTTAATATGGCCTGCGAAATTTCTGTGAACGTGTGTCAATTTAATGTTGTAATCACGCAGTCTTCCATTATCGTGTCAATCGCTACGCCATTTTCTGTGGTAAAACGGTTTTTTTGATATGATTATGGTTTGTTCCAAATTATATTATGTCCGTACCTCATGCTTCATTCAGTTTGTCTAGTAATTCTTGGCCCAGTATCGGTATGCCACTGTTTTTTAATTTATCAACAACCATGTCCTGATTGGCAAGTCGCAATATCACAATAGCGTCATAATCTTTATGGCGACTGATAAACGCGTACATGTATTCAATAGATACCTTTAATGCTTCCAACTTGTGCAATACCTTATGTAGGCTACCGGGGTTGTGTCCTACTGCTACAGCTATGACCTCTGTAGTTTGTGCCATAAGATTATTTTCTTTTAATATCCTGCTTGCTTTATCGGGGTTGGATACAATCATTCTAAGTATGCCGAATTCTGTTGTATCGGCGATGGAAAGTGCGTGAAGGTTGATGTTTTCATTTGCCAAGTATCCAGTAACTTCTGCTAGTCTTCCGAGTCTATTTTCGATAAATACGGTTATTTGTTTAAACATTAGATATTCCTCCTATCTATTACTCGTTTTGCTTTGCCTTCGCTACGGGCGATGCTTTTGGGTTCTACAAGGCGTATTTTGGCGTTGACGCCCAGCACGCTGTTGATTTGTCGGCTGATATTTTTCTCAAATTCTTCTATGCCTTTTACGTTGTCGGAGAACATTTCATCGTTTAGTTCTATTTCAATTGTTAAGGTGTCTAAATTGTTTACGCGGTCAACGAGAATTTGATAATGGGGTTGTATTGCTCCAATGCTTAGGAGGACGGATTCTATTTGTGATGGAAATACGTTGACTCCTCGTATAATTAGCATATCGTCGGTGCGGCCTGCTGGTTTTGACATGCGTACGTGAGTGCGTCCGCACTCGCACGTTTTATAGTTGAGTGCACAGATATCTCTTGTTTTGTACCGTATCAGTGGGATTCCTTCTTTGTTGATGGTGGTTATGACAAGATCGCCCATTTCGCCTTCTTTGACGGGTTCACCTGTGTCTGGGTCTGTTATTTCGGCGATAAAGCAATCTTCCCAAATATGGAGGCCGTTTTGGTGGTGGCATTCATGGGAAACAGCTGGTCCCATTATTTCGCTTAGACCGTATATGTCGTGAGCGTGTAGTCCAAGGCGGTTTTCAATTTCGGTGCGCATTCTGTTGCTCCATGGTTCGGCTCCGAAGCTGCCTGCTACTAATTTTAAATCGTTTTTTGTGTGGCCCATCTCTTGCATGACTTCAGCTATGTTCATGGCGTAGGAGGGGGTGCAGCATAAGTGTGTGACGCCGAAGTCTATCATCATGGCTATTTGTCTTTGTGTGTTGCCTGAGGATGCCGGTATTACTGTTGCGCCTAATTTTTCTGCGCCGTAATGTATTCCAAGGCCGCCTGTGAATAATCCGTAGCCATAAGCTACTTGTATGCGAGATTTTGTATCAGCGCCTCCCATAACAAGGCAGCGTGCCATGCATTCGGACCATACGTCTATGTCTCTGCGGGTATAGCCGACGACTGTTTGTTTTCCTGTGGTTCCTGTTGAAGCATGTATGCGTACTATGTCTTCCATTGGTACAGCGAACATGCCAAATGGGTATGTGTCTCTTAAATCTTGTTTTGTAGTAATTGGCAGGTCTGATAGGTTGTCAAGTGTTTTAATGTCGTTGGGAACGATACCTTTTTCCTGCATTTTTTTGCGGTAATAAGGTACATGTGTGTACACGTTTTGGACGGTGGCGCGCAGTTTTTCAAGTTGTAATGTTTGGATTTGTTCGCGGTTCATTGTTTCAACAGTCTTGTTCCAATAGCGTTCCATATTTTACCATCTTTTCTATGTTTTTTGTTTTTTAGTTATGTTTTTAGCGGGATTTTTCATTAATAATACCAATATTATAGCGATTATGCAGGTTATTGCTGCTAAAACAAAGGAACTTGTATAGCTTCCTCCTGCTGTTAATTCTTTGGAGATGTTTTGGAAAACTAAAGCTGATATGCCGAATCCTATCATAACAAGTCCAAAGTTTATGCCGCCGTATTTGGTGCCGAAACTTTCCGCGGTCATTGTGGAATACACGCTGGCTGCACCACCGAATCCAAGCGAAATAAGCATTATGCACAGCAGAAACAGAACGCCTCCGGCTATTGTCATCAACAGTGAAGCGCATAAAATGATTACTGCGATGGATATCATAGCTGTTTTTCTACCTATTTTATCAGAAGCCCATGACACGCCCAGCCTGCCCGCCGCACTACTAATGCCTGTAAGTGTGACGCCGAGCAGGGCAAGCCCTTCGGATAAGCCTCTGTCAACCCCCAATGACATAAATACGGGGTTAAGTATGAAGTACGCTGGAAGTGTGAAGCACAAAGCGCTTAGCAGTAAGTAAAACTGTTTTGTTTTTGTGATTTCTTTTGGTGAATACTGCTGTTTCACATTTGCTGTCTGTATAGGCGTATAGCCTTTTGGCAAATATCCTTCTGGTGGATTTTGAATAAAAAGGGAACATACCCCGCAAACAACAAGAAAACTTGTCCCAAAGATCAAAAACGTATTTGGCACTCCTAAACCACTGAGCATAAATTTTGCCAATGGCGCAAAAATCACCAAAGAAAATCCGAATGCACACACGATCATACCCGATGCAAAGCCTCGACGGTCTGGGAACCACTTTTGCACTGCCGCTATAGTTGACATATATACCGTTCCGACACCTAAACCTGCAATACCGCTGTATGTGATATACACAAGCCAAGGAAAATCCCCGGTAATCAAAGCTGTACAAGCCATGCCCATACCGATAAGAATACTGCCCGCCAGTGTTACCTTCATGGGGCCTAACTTATCCTGCGCCCAGCCGCCAAGAATAATGCCAATAACAAACATTGCTAACATAACAGACGATGTGAGTGCCGCTGACCCCGCGTCCCAATTTAAATGAGCCGCAACTGGACCTCTAAACACGCTCCACCCATAAATGATACCTGCACAAAATTGAATAATCATTCCCGCTGTTAGGATGCTGTATCTATTTTTTGTTTTCACTTTTATATCCTTTCGTTTTTTTGGTTTGTTAAATTTTTAGTTGCGTTTTCTATAGCCTGTTTTGTATGTTGTTGCTATGTTAACTATTTTCTTGTTTGGGTTTAAATACCTTTGCAGCTTGCCATAGACGCGTTTATTGCGCTATTGCATTAAAAAAGAAGATTTAACAGGTTCTCAAGTACGTTATATATAAATTAGTAGTTCTATAAGAAAAGTTTGATGCAAACTATGGACGTTCGCTTTGTTTGTCGTATAAAAGCTAAAAGCACTCAGATGCATAAATCAACGTTGATGCCAGAACACGGTGTTGAATGTTACGGAAACTGTAGTGTTGCTACACAATATTGCAGCATTAATCAGGGTTTAAATGTGGCTCAGAATGTGGAAAGAGTTATAGAATTTGGTGCTCCGGCCGGGATTCGGACCCGGGTCTTCGGCTCGAAAGGCCGGAATACTTGACCGGACTATACTACCGGAGCGTTATTGAATGAAGCATCAAGCAAAGTATAACTTCATATGAATAAACTTTACCCTTCGAAAATTGAACTTTTAACTCTTGGTTTGTTGTTTGGTTTTTTTAGGTTTAAAGAGGTATGCTGTTATTTGTTCAACTAGTTTCAGTTGGTGTTGTTGGGTTTTTTCTAGTTCGGTGACGCGTTTTTCTAGGTCTTTTAAAATGTTTTTGTTTTCGATGCGGTTTGCGCTGCGGAACATGAGTATCATTTTGAAGACTTCGGATATGGCTTTTTGTTGTTCTTCGTTGGAAGCGGGTTTTATGCCTGCGCAAATAAGGATAAGGTCTATGTAGTGTTCTTTGATTTTTAGTTCTGCATTTACGGAGGGGTTTTTGGGAAATGTGAAGTTTAGTGGGTTTTGTTTGCCTAGTTCGTTGGCTGTGGGGAAGCGGATTATGATGTCTCCTTTTATCCATGATGTGACAAATTCGTCAACGATTGTGCGTACGTCTTTTTCACTGTAAAGTGCTGCTGTTGTTTCAGGTTTCTTTTTTATTTGAACGCGGATTACATTGTTTTTTTCGGGGTTATCTGCGTTGTTTTGCGTCATTTTTGCTCCTTCCTATAAAATATGTTTGTTTAACCCTTTTAGGTAAGCCTAGTATATAAGAAAAGCATACAAGAAAATTAAAAAGCGTTTTTTGTGACATATGGTATATTGCCTAAAATTTTAATTGTAGCGTTTTCCACTGTTTCTCTGTTTTGTTCGTCTGTATAGACGCGGATGATGTTCATGAAACCTTTGAGTGTTTCAAAAATTTTTGAGCTGTCTCCGAGTTTTTGGAGTTCTCTTTTACCTTTTGTGCTTCGTGTGAATACTGGTATTTCTGTTGGTTCCATCATAACTGCTCTGTGATATGGAACTGATGGCACTGTTGGGACATCAATAGTTACTGTTTCAATATCTACGTTTGCTTCTTTTGCGATTTCGCTTCTAATTTGTGTACGATAAGATTCTCTGCTAAACAAGTTAGAAACCATGTCATCCTTTTCATAGAATGTGCGTTCATAAGCACATTTTAACATTATACGGTGTTCCAAGTTTTTGATAATATTTTGTGATGCTTTGCATTTTTTTAGTGCTGACCAGACAGTGTAATCGTCAAGTTGGAGAAATTCTTCAGGTGTTTTAAATGAGGTTAATCCTAATTCATTATTAGCTTTGTCCATGGCAGTTGCGAGCATAATTTGTGCGGCTCGTCCCATACGGTGAAAATAGATGCTTTTGAATGATTCAATACGTGCAATCATGAATGCTTCTAAAGCTGAAAGTGCGCCTAATTCAACGGCTAGATTTCCCTCTAAGATATCAAGTGTGTGTATTAATCGGTAAACGTCAATAAAGCCGTATTCTGCGCCTGTGTGGTATGTGTCTCTTAATATATAGTCCATTTTGTCAACGTCAACACCGCTACTGATTATTTGATCAAGAAACGCTTTGTCTGGTTTGTTTGCTTTTCCAATTGCAAGTTTACCTATTTCACTGGGAGTGTATCCTGTTTTTGAGAGTTTGTCTGCTATTTCGCTTTTTTCAATGAGCCATGAGGTTATATCTTCATGGGATTTGTGTAAGTTTTTAAGTAGCAAATGTTCAAATACATGTGAGAAGGGGCCATGTCCACAATCATGTAGTAATGCGCTGACTCGTGTCATGTCTACTTCTTCTTCGGTAACTTTTTGGGAGATATGTAGATTTTTAAGTATATTGTCTGCTAGAAATTTTACTCCTAAACTATGTTCAAAACGTGTGTGATTGGCACCGGGGTATACGTATTCAGATCCTGCAAGCTGCCTGATTCTATGTAGTCTTTGCATTGGGTATGTGTCAATTATGTCTTTTTCTGTTGGTGTAATGTACACATAACCGTGTACCGGATCTTTAATTTCTCCCCAGTAAGCCTTTGGCATAATTTTTGTGTCCTCTTTGTTTACAAACTATATTTATGCGGCTCCCTATAATGGTTAACGTTAATAAGTAATTTAAGGGCTGGCTATGAGTGGTATATTTATTTGTATTGAAGGTTTGGATGGAAGCGGTAAGTCAACTCAGGCTAAATTGTTAACAAAAAGGCTTTGTAAGGAAGGTTATAATGCTGTTTTTACTGCAGAGCCTAGTAAGGGAAAGATTGGTCTTTTTATACGTAAACGTTTGTTTGAGAAGGAACGTTTGCCTACTGCGGTTGAGGCTCTGCTTTTTGCAGCTGACCGAATTGAGCATGTGCAGCAGGTTATTGTTCCTGCGTTGCAGGAGGGTAAAATTGTAATTTCTGATCGTTATGTTTACTCTTCACTTGCGTATCAAGGTAGTGCAGGTTTAAGTTTGGATTGGATAGAAACCATAAATGATACTGCTAAAAACCCTGATTTGTCAATTTTTATTGATGTTGCTCCTGAAACAGTTTTGGAACGGCTTAAACGGAAAAAGTCTGTGATGGAGAATCTGCAAACTCAACGGCGCGTTCATGAGATATACCTGAAATATGTTGAGAAGGGTTTGCTTAAGCGTGTTGATGGTTCTAAAGATAAAAATGCGGTTTTAGAGGCGTTGTATTCTGAGGTTGTTTTGTTTTTGAAAAAAGTTGAGCCTAAAAAAGTTGACTAAACTTTTTGGTAGTGTATTTCTTTATGATGCCTAATTTTAAGTAGAAATGTACGCTTTTTTAGTGATATACTATGTTATGTAATAAGGTATATACGCAACGTTTTCATTGTTTTTAAAAATGTGAGTTGTATAGCTAGAAGGTATTCTAAATGAGTGTTGAAATTAAATCTAAATTAAATAGTTCTTTTAAATTTTTGTTTGTTGTTTCTTTAATGTTTGTATTGTTATCTTTGATTGTTTGCGTGTTTGTGCCAAATGTTGAAGGCCAGAGTATTATAAGTGTTGGAACAGAGTCTGAGCTTAGAGATGCTGTTAACAATGCAGCGGCTAATGTGCCTGTTGTTATTGCTCTTAACAGAGATATAGAAATTAAAGGGACACTTTATGTTGTTGATAAAAGAAATATTACGCTAACAAGCAATACTAATGTTGAGACTTTTAGATTGTTTGCTACCGGTGACTCTTTTACTATTGCTCTTATGAATGGTGGATCGATGAAACTTGACGGTATTATTATATCTCATGGTAAAGATGATCGTGGTAGTGGAGTGTATGTTGACCGTGGCTGTACTCTTCATTTGACAGCGGGCAGACTTTCCGGTAACAGTGATGGCGTAACTCTTGGTGGTGGCAATTTTATTATGTCTGGTGGTGAAATTTCTGATAACAGCGGTTGTGGTGTTAGTATTAATGATGATCGTAGCAGTTTTGTTATGACGGGGGGTAAAATTTCTGGCAACCAAAATGGCGGTGTATATAACACTGGCGTGTTTAGTATGTCTGATGGCGAAATTTCTAACAACAAATGTCCAAATGGTGATGGCGGTGGTGTACGCAATAGTGGAGGTAGTTTTACTATGTCTGGTGGTACGATTTCTGGTAACTCGGCTATACAAGGTGGTGGTGTAGCTACTTTTGCTACTACTTTTACTGATTTGGGTATTTTTACGTTGACTGGTGGTAAAATTTTTGGTAATACTGCGTCATGGGGTGGTGGTGTGTGTATTGGTGGCAGTGTTTTTGTTATGTCAGGGGGCGAAATTTCCGGTAATGAAGCTGGTCGTGGTGGTGGCGTGTGTAACAGTGGTGGCAGTTTTACTATGTCTAAGGGTGTGATTTCTAACAATAAAGCTACATATGCCGATGGAGGTGGCGTGTATAGCCGTGGTACTGTTGAATTATCTGGTGGTACGATTTCTAATAATAATGCAGTAGCTAGTGGCGGCGGGGTTTGGGTTGCTGTTGAGAATCTTGATAAACTTTTTGTTAGAGAAGGGGTTGTGTTTTCAAATAATCGCGCTTCTGAAGCTTATGATCGTAACCCTATTCACGATGAAGTATACAGATTACATGTTGACCACAGAGTTACTTGGACCTCGCCTTTTACTCAAGGATACAACAATTATGACATTAGCTACATAAACGATACTCCAACTAGTCCTGCGCCAAGTGACCCAGCATACAGCCCAAACCCAAGCATTTTACCATCTGGCTCTGTACCAAGTGATAATGATGGAGTATCGAGTTTTGGTGTTATTATTTTTATAATTGCTTTGGTTTTAATAGTTGGAGTTGTTGTAGGTGGTTTATTTTTCTATTTCAAAAAGAAGTAACGCCTTTATTACTTTCACATTTTTCTTTTTCTTTTTTAGGCAATTTAAGTATGTAATAGTATAGCTTATTTTTTATGGGTTAGTTGCTTTATGTGTTCTCCGCGAGTTTAAGCATGTTTTTCTCTTGTAAGCCTTAAGGACCTATTTCTCTGTAAATTGTAGCATAATTTTTCTATTTTAAATTAGGTATCCTTTAGTATGCTACTTTTTTGATTAGTCTTCTCTCCATTTGAATAGTTTTACTGCTAAGATGAAGATAATTATGGTTATTATGCCTAATATTGCTGCGTTCATGAGTGCGCTTGTTATGTTGTTGTAGACCATGACATTGTTTAGTCCTTCTGTGACATAGAATAGCGGTAGAACTCGGGCAACTGTTTGTAGATATGTTGGCATGCTATCGATTGGGAAGAATGTGCCTGCTAAGAACATCATTGGAAAAGTTACTATGTTGCCTATTACTCCTGCGGTTTCTGGGTTTTTGGCTACTGTGCCAACTAGCATGCCTAATGATGCAAATAGCATTGGTCCTAGAAATAGGAAGGGTAATAGCCATAGTGATAGTGTAACGTGTGCGCCGAAAGCAAATACTCCTACGCTGACCATGAGTAGGAAACCTGCGAGTGATAGCAGGATATAGAATAAGACTTTAGATATTAGCCACTCCATTTTTGTTAATGGTGTTAGTGAGAGTTGTTTGAAGAGTTTATTTTTTTTATAATCTGCGGCAATATTGACTAATGAAAACATTGGATTTGTTAAAATGGAAAAGCCAATTAAACCTGGAATTAGAAAATCAATGTATGCTGTTTGTTTTGTGTTAACTGTAGTTGAAGTTAAGCCTATGAGCATGGTGCCATCGAAGCGCTGTAAATTGAAATAGTTGATATACCCGCTAACAGTTCCGCTAACAATTCCACTTGAACTTGATGCAGGACTGCCGTAAACTGTGATGTTTACTTGTTGTTCTAATATGTAATTTTCTGTGAAACTTGGTGGAATAATTATGCCATCTGCTGCTGAATGTGATGATAAAAAGTCTGTAAAGTTTTCTGAAACATCTACTGTTATTACTCTTATTGTTGAGGATCCATTTAGTGCTGTGAGGAACTCGTTGCCGATGTTTTGGCCAAATGCGCCTGTGTCTTGATTTTGAGCATAGACATTTAATGTTCCCGGTGTTCCACCAAAAATGGCGCCGAAAATTAGGATTAAGACAACTGGGAAAATTAAACCAAAGAATAACCCGAATTTATTTCTTAAATAACCAATACTAAAAACTTTAAAGTCTACATATATACGTTTAAAACTAACCATTAACGTCGACCTTTTTTGTTTATTTTCTGTGCTTCTTCTTGTTCACCAAGTGGTTCACTAACCAATTTTATGAATACATCATCAAGGCTATCATGGCGTGTTCGAATTTCGCCCCATTTTATCCCTGATTGTTCAGCAGCTGCTAATGCTGCTAACATATCTACCTGTTGTTTTAACGGTATAGTGATTATTCCTTTTGTCTCATCGTATGTTCCTTGTAGTTCAGTGTTTGCGTTAATGTAATCAGCAAGTTGTTTGTTTCCCTGCATTTCTAGACGTTCGCCTGAACCATTCTGTTGAATAATTTCTTCTGTGGTTCCCATAGCTACAATATGTCCATGGTCCATGATTGCTACTCTGTCTGAGAGTTGCTGTGCTTCGTCTAAATAGTGTGTGGTTAAAATGATGGTTTTTCCTTTAGCTTTTAATTGGCGAATAACTTCCCATATGGCTCGTCTGGCGTTAGGGTCTAAGCCTGTTGTTGGTTCATCAAGGAAGAGTAGTTCAGGTGAATTTACAAGTGAGAGAGCGAGGCCTGTTTTTTGTTTTTGTCCTCCTGAGAGGTTTTCAAAAACGTGATTTGACATTTCATCAAGTAGGACTTCTTTTAAAATCGCGTCAGCATTAACTTTAACGTTGAAGAGGCTTGCGTAGTATTTGATTGCTTCTTTTGGAGTGGTTTTTTCAAAGAAGGTAAAATCTTGAGGGATTACGCCAATTTTTTTGTGCAATTCATAACCATTTTTCCATGGGTCTAATCCGAGAATTTTAACGTCTCCGCTGTCCCTTTCCCGTAGGCCTTCCATGATTTCTATGGTGGTTGTTTTACCTGCGCCGTTTGGGCCTAGTAGTCCAAAAACTTCTCCTTGTTTAACATTGAAGGAGATGCCGTCAACTGCTTTAAGACTGCCATAACTTTTTTTAAGATTTGTTACTTCTATTGAAAACATTCTTTTGTCACTATGGGTTGTAATTTTTAAATGCCACTTCTGGGATGACTTCAAACATTTTTAAATATATACATTTCGTTTATAGACTGTTGAATGTGTTGATGTTAGATAAATTCAAAATCAGTGTTTTCATGTAAAATTTTTTTTGTTTCAGTGCGGTTTATTTTATTTACAATCATTGTAACAAGGTCTTCTGGGGTAATATATCGTGGTCCTTGTTTGTGAGAAACTTGGAATTCTATTTTTTTTGCTGAAAATTTTGTTCTAAATATGTAATAATCAAATTTTAAGGGGCTTTTTTTTTCGTGGTCATTTTTGTAGTAGCGTGTTATGCAAAAGAAGTCTATTACGGTGCTGTTTTTTAGTGTGTTAAGTACTCTTTGGGTTTCTTTTTCATCTAGGAAATTGAAACTTTCTTCCTCAGCTATGCCAAATTCGAAAATGATTTCGCTATTTGGGATCGTGGGTATAGAGATTTCTTCGAAATGGCATATTTTTCTGTTTGATTCTTTTAGAGTTTGAACGAGTTTTTGTTGAAGTTGTTTAATCTTGATTGTTGTGGAAAAATTTTTGAGAAAATGAATAGTTGTAGGAAATTTTTTGCATTTGCCTAGCATTTATATTTTCCATTTATGTGTTGGTTTTTATTTTTCTGATTTTTTCTAAACTGTTTAACAGTTCTGAAAGTGCAGTGCTTAGTTTTTGTATTTCTTCAATGTCTTCTGTTTTTTCGATTTTGTCTTCAAGTGTTTGAATTTTGGTTAATAGCGTATTCTCAAGTTTATCATATGCCCTGTTTGTTTGTGGTGCTATTTGTGCTGTTGGTATTTGCGTGTCTTCTTTTACTATTATAACTTTTTTTTGGTCTTGTTCACACCAAAGAGTGTTATCTTTGAATCTGAACAGCGGTGCAGAGCAAGCTGGACATGAAAGATCTGTTAATGTTGCACCTTGCCGTAATAAATCTGCCATACGCTTTATCGATGTATCATCATTTTTTGATTGCAATTAAGAACCTCAAAGTTAAATACGTATCAAAAGCTTATATAACTTAGTTACTGCGATTCTTAATATTAAGGGGATTTATATGGTGCGGAAGAAAAAAGCAGAAGAATATGAGGCTAAAATTCAACAAGCCTTAAGTGTGCTTGGCATGGTCTCAGAGGATAGCACTACTCCACGGAACATTCGACGTGCTGCCAAAGAAGCAATGGATGCACTACAAAGCCCTGGATTTACTCCAGCCGTTAGAGCTTCAAATGCTGTATCTCTGCTTGACGAGATTCTACAGGATCCAAACATGCCGCCTTATACGCGTGTGAAACTCTGGAACGTTATGAGTTTCATAGAAGCTATAAAAGACTAATTAAACTACAAAAATCTTCTCTACTTTCCTTTTTTGTTCTCACAATTTTTTAACATATTCCATTTTGATGTTTGTTTGTGAATGCTTTTGTTGTTTTGACTTGATTTTAATTTGAAATGTTGTACTTGATGGTGCATGGTTGTTGTTTGCGTTTTTTTAAAAGTTTTATGAAGGATGTTTTTATGTTGGTTTAATCGTGGTTTGTTGGTTGGTTTCTGCTAACAAATATATGAGACTGCTTGTATTTATTTTTGGATTTCCACGGAGCGTTACTCTTTGAAATATGATGTAATAATCGTTGGCGCAGGTCCTGCAGGTATCTTTTCAGCTTTAGAAATAACTGAGAAAACAGAGTTAAGTGTTCTTGTTTTGGATAGGGGCCGAGAAATTGATAAACGTAGATGTCCATCAAAAAGAGGCCTTGAATGTGTACACTGTGAGCCGTGTGCTATTCTTTCCGGATGGGGTGGTGCAGGAGCTTTTAGTGATGGTAAACTTACCTTGTCAACAGAAGTTGGAGGTTGGTTAAATAGGTATGTTTCAAACAAAGAGTTGGCTGATCTTGTAAAATATTGTGATGAAATTTATCTTAAATTTGGTGCCAGTGAAACTGTTTATGGTGTGGAAAATGAGGAAATAAGCAAGATAGAAAAAGAAGCTGCTCTTGCAGGGTTGAAACTTGTAAAGCAAAAAGTTCGTCATATGGGTACTGATAAATGTCTTGAAGTTTTAAAGCGCATGTTTAAAGCTTTAGAGAGTAAAATTACTTTTAAGCCGAAAACTGACGTTAAGGGCTTAATTATTGAAAACGGTGTCATTCAAGGTGTGGAGACCTCTTCTGGTGAGAAATATTTTTCTAAATATGTAATTATTGCTCCTGGACGTGGTGGAGCTGAATGGTTGCAAACTGAATCTCAGAATCGTGGTTTAGAGACTGTAAATAATCCTGTTGATATAGGTGTGCGTGTTGAAGTTTTAGCTTCAGCTATGGAAAAACTAACCAAAGTTCTCTATGAGCCTAAGTTGATTTATTATTCAAAGCAATTTGATGATCAAGTTCGTACTTTTTGTGTTTCGCCCTATGGAGAGGTAACAACAGAGTCTTATGATGGTGTTTTAACTGTTAATGGTGGTAGTCAAGCGGAAAGTAAGACTAACAATACAAATTTTGCCATACTAGTTAGTACACAGTTTACTGAACCATTTAAGGAACCTGTAGCTTATGGAAAATATATAGCTCGTCTTTCAAATCTTCTCAGCGGCGGAGTTATGGTGCAACGTTTAGGTGACCTAGTAGCTGGTCGTCGCAGTACTCATGAGCGTATAGCTCGCAGTATTGTGCAACCGACACTCAAAAATGCTACACCAGGAGACTTAAGCTTTGTTTTACCCTACCGACATTTAGTGGGCATTCGTGAAATTCTCCAAGCTATAGATATGATTGCCCCTGGTGTCCATTCAAGAGACACCCTGCTCTATGGTGTCGAAGTTAAATTTTACAGTAGTCATTTATTATTAGATAACACCTTAGAAACAAAAATTCAAAACATGTTCACTATAGGCGACGGTGCAGGTGTAACACGTGGTTTAATTCAAGCATCCGCTTCAGGTGTTATAGTTGCAAGAGAAATTCTAAAACGTGAAGAACTCTTGAAGGACTGACCTGTATGACTACTATAGTAGCTAAAGAAATTAGTTGCTCCCACTGTGGTGCTCCTGTTGAATTCAAATCCGGAGAAATAGTAACTACATGCAAATACTGTGGATTTACAACAGTCATCCAAACGGGACGAGCCTTCAATTTTGAACACTCACTAATTTTAAATAATTATAATACCGCACGAATGGAGAACTGTGTTAAAGCCTGGATGAGTAGCGGCTTTATGAAACCAAGTGATTTAGCTAAAAAATCAAAAATCATTGAAGCTAATCTTGTTTATCTGCCCTTTTGGGTTGTATTTGGTGTTGCTGCAACTAAATACAAAGGTATTTTTGAACGTATTTCTCCCCCAGTTGTAAAAGAGGGACAAATTGAGAAAGAGTATAATTGGCTTGTTTTAGCAAGAAAAGCAACAGTTTTCCCTACTCGAGAATACGACATACCCTTAGCAGGCAAAATTCCATACAACTTTCAAAAAATTGAAGGCTTCGCCAAAGTGTTAAACAGTGAAATAGACAAAGACGAAACTTTGGAACGAGCTAAACAACAAATCGAAAACCACCACAGCTTTCTGCTCCAACAAAACATCGACCGCGTAATAGAAATCTCTACAACATTAGAACTTAAACAAATGCTATACTTACACGCACCTATCTGGTTTATAAAATATCAATACAAAGAAAAAATGTATCAACTAATTATAGACGGAGCATCTGGCAACGTTTTGAAGGGAGATATACCCAGAACTAAATTCTAATTCACCACTTTTTGTTTTTCACTAAACATTTTTTACACTATGATTCTGTTGAGTTATTGTGGGCAAGTTTTTCTGTTAACTTTCATAGGACACTTTTTGTTCATGTTACATTTAAAATTATAAACTTTCCAGAAGCTACCATCCGATTACGCAAGCCTGAATAGACAAACATCCATTGAAACATACGGAACACCTGTTAAAAACAGCAATAACTGGCACTTAAATCCTATCAAAATATACGCTAACAACAAGTTAGCATGAACCACAAACAGAGTTTGACAGAAACCTCAAAAACTTGTTTGCGGTCGTGGGTGCCGTCTGAAAAACATCAATACCACCATAGCAACAACGACACCTACGAGAACACCAACGCCTAACAAAAACAAAGGATGAGACATAAAGTCAGACTTTTGGTTTTGTTCAGGCTGTTGTGGTTGATTGTTGTCAGATGTTGTAGATGGTTTTGTTGGCGAGGTTGTTTGCGAATGTGGTGTTGATTGAGATCCATTTGGTGGAGTGGCTGTTTGAATATTCCAATCACTTGATGCCTCAATATCTACATCCCAAACAGCTGTAATCAGAAGATCTCTAACAACATATCTATGCCCAGTTACTGCTTTAACTCTACAATCCACTGAAGCCTCAGCAGGAATATAATTCCCACTGTATGCAGAAATTGTAGCTGACATGATAGTATGGATTAGTTAAAAAATAACTTGAACAATATTTAAGAGCATGTTCTGTTTATTGTATTTTAGAATCATCAATGTACGAAAACAACATAGTCGAACGAATTCTGCGAATGAAACCCTTACTCAATGAAC
>Ga0209628_10000168_pt1 | contig 36919 bp, 31 predicted proteins | sample TergutCu122P4_FD_187285 | JGI IMG/M metagenome (GOLD analysis project Ga0209628, IMG submission 187285) | Cubitermes ugandensis P4 segment gut microbial communities from Kakamega Forest, Kenya - Cu122 P4 (SPAdes) (version 2) | ecosystem: Host-associated > Arthropoda: Insects > Digestive system... | reverse complement strand
CCAAGCTGACGATTCTGGAAAGCCTGGCCGAGAAGGTGGACCGGCTGATCGTCGGCGGCGGCATCGCCAACACCTTCATGCTGGCCGCCGGCCTGCCCATAGGCCAATCGCTGGCCGAGCCGGATCTGGTGGGCGCGGCGCGCTCGGTGATGGACAAGATGCGTGCACGCGGCGCGCAGGTGCCGATTCCGACCGACGTGGTCACGGCCAAGCGTTTTGCAGCCGACGCACCCGCCACCGTCAAGCCCGCCCAAGCGGCGGCCAGCGACGATCTGATTCTGGACATCGGCCCGCAAACCGCGCAACTGCTGGCCGCGCAACTGCGCGAGGCGGGCACCATCGTGTGGAACGGGCCGGTGGGGGTGTTCGAGTTCGACGCTTTCGCCCACGGCACCGAAACCATCGCCCGCGCCATCGCGCAAAGCAGCGCCTTCAGCATCGCCGGCGGCGGCGACACGCTGGCGGCGATTGCCAAATACGGCATCGAGAAAGACGTGGGCTACATCTCCACCGGCGGCGGCGCGTTTCTGGAAGTGCTGGAAGGCAAGCTGCTGCCCGCGTTTGAGATCCTTGAAAAGCGCGCCGCTGGTTGAAACGCCGCTCACCATCAATTTTGATGTAACATTGCATCAAAATTGATGCCAGGATATTTCACCGTGACCCCGGTGAAATATCCGGGCAAGGAGCATTGCATGAGGACCACCCTGACGATTGACGACGCCCTGTATGCAAGGGCGCTGGAAGTGGCCGACCCGAACATGGACAAAGCCGAGCTGCTGCGCGAGGCGATCAAAACCTTTGTGCGCGTGCAGGCTGGCAAACGGCTGGCGGCGCTGGGCGCGGCCGCGCCCAAAATGCCGGACATTGCGCGCCGCCGCGCAACCGCCAAACAATGAATCAGGTACTGGCCGACACCTCGGTGTGGGTCGATCACTTTCGCCGCCACAATGCCGCGCTGGCCGCTTTGCTGGCGCAAGACTGCGTATTGACGCACCCCTTGATCGTGGGCGAGATTGCCTGCGGCACGCCGCCCGAGCGCACGCGCACGCTGGCTGATCTGGGCCTGCTGGAGCAAACCCGGCAAGCCAGCGTGCCGGAAGCGCTGGCGTTCATCGAGCGCGAGCGCCTGTTTGGCCTGGGCTGCGGACTGGTGGACGTGCTGCTGCTGGCCTCCGTCATGCTGACCCCGGCGGCCCGGTTGTGGACGCTGGACAAAAGGCTGCACGCGCTGGCCGGGCGTTTTGGCGTGCTGTACAAGCCGGTGCTTGACTAACATATCCCAACTGTTAAACCAAAACCCGCCATGACCCACCGCGCCACCAAAATAGTCGCCACCCTTGGCCCCGCATCCAGCAACCCGGCGCTGCTGGAGGAGATGATCCGCGCTGGCGTCAGCGTGGTGCGGCTGAATTTCAGCCACGGCACGGCGCAGGCGCACAGCGAGCGCGCCCAGCTGGTGCGCCAGGCGTCCGAGCGCGCGGGCCGCGCGGTCGCCATCATGGCCGATCTGCAAGGCCCGAAGATCCGCGTCGGCAAATTTGCCGGCGGCGCGGTCACGCTGCAACCGGGCGCGGCCTTTGTGCTGGACGCCGCGCGCACGCAGCCCGGCGACATGCACGGCGTGGGGCTGGACTACAAGCAGCTGCCGCGCGACGTGAAACCGGGCGACACGCTGCTGCTCAATGACGGCCTGATCGTGCTCACGGTGGACGCCGTGCGGGGCGAGGCCGTGCACACCACCGTCAGCACGGGCGGCGAACTGTCGGACAACAAGGGCATCAACAAGCTGGGCGGCGGGCTGTCGGCGCCCGCGCTCACGGCCAAGGACATGGAGGACATCAAAACCGCCATGAGCCTGCGCGCCGACTACGTGGCGGTGAGCTTTCCCCGGGCCGCCGCCGACATGGAGCTGGCGCGCCAGCTGTGCGCCGCCGCCGGGGCCGATGGCGGGCACATGCCCGGCCTGATCGCCAAGATCGAGCGCGCCGAGGCGATCACCAATCTGGAGGAAATCGTGGCCGCCAGCGACGCCATCATGGTGGCGCGCGGCGATCTGGCGGTGGAAATGGGCAACGCCGCCGTGCCCGCGCTGCAAAAAAAGATGATCCGCGCCGCGCGCCGCGCCGACAAGCTGGTCATCACCGCCACGCAGATGATGGAAAGCATGATCGCCAACCCCGTGCCCACGCGCGCCGAGGTCAGCGACGTGGCCAACGCCGTGCTGGACGGCACCGACGCCGTCATGCTCAGCGCCGAAACGGCGGTGGGCAAATACCCGCTGCAAACCGTGCGCGAAATGGCCGCCATCTGCCTGGCCGCCGAAGAGCACGACCCGGCCGAGCTGGACACCGCCTTCACCGGCCAGACCTTCGCGCGCACCGATCAGGCGATTGCGATGGGCGCGCTGTTTACCGCCTATCACCTGGGCGGCAAGGCCAAGGCGATAGTGGCGCTGACCGACTCCGGCTCCACCGCGCTGTGGATGAGCCGGCGCAGCGTGCGCGTGCCCATCTACGCGCTCACTCCCAAAACCGCCACCCAGCGCCGCATGGCGCTGTACCGCAACGTGCGCCCCATGCTGATGGACATCGCGGGCGAGCGCGACGCCGCGCTGGCGCAGGCCGAAAACTACCTCAAGAGCCAGGGCGTGGTCAGCAGCGGCGACGTGTATGCCATCACCTGCGGCGAGCCAATGGGCGCGCCCGGCGGCACCAATATGCTGAAGATTTGTACCGCCAAGTAAGGAACCTCTGAAAACCATGCGTGAGCCGGCGCGCCCGGGTTTGGGATGGGCTGCAAGGCGCAAAGCGCAGACATGGCCGCAGCCATGGCGAGCATTTGCTTGTGCGGCAGACCGCCCAAATCCGGGATGCGCCGGCCGCGCAGGGTTTTTCGGAGGTTCCGCAAGTTGGGTCTAAAATGCCACCGTTCGCTGCACGGGCTTTTTTGCCTGATACGTGGTGCGCAGCGCGCGCCATGCTCAAGTCAGGCGATGGTCCGCGTTACGCAGGCCGCGAACGAAAGGGGATGGACGGGCCGTCCATCTGCCCGTAAACTCGCTTTCCGAATTTCTGCTTCCTGTCAAAAGAGGGGTACTCACGTGAACAAGACCGAGCTGATCGAACACATTGCCAAGAACGCCGACATTTCCAAGGCCGCTGCCACGCGCTCCCTGGAAGCGGCCATTGGCGCCATCAAGACGACGCTGCGCAAGGGCGGCACCGTATCGCTGGTTGGATTTGGCACCTTTGCCGTCGGCAAGCGCGCCGCGCGCATGGGCCGCAACCCGCGCACCAACACGCCGATCAAGATCAAGGCCGCCAAGGTGCCCAAGTTCCGTCCCGGCAAAGCGTTGAAAGACGCGCTGAACTGATCGCGGCGCGGTTTTCGGCAGCTGGGTGCTTAGCTCAGTTGGTAGAGCGGCGCCCTTACAAGGCGTAGGTCGGCGGTTCGAGCCCGTCAGCACCCACCATCACCCACAGGGGCCAGGATCAATTCCCGGCCCTTTTTCTTGGCGCGTATGACCCAGCCCACCTTCCTCTGGCACGACTACGAAACCTTTGGGGCCAATCCGCGCCGCGACTGGCCGGCGCAGTGGGCGGCCATTCGCACCGATGCCGGTCTGAACGAGATCGGCGCGCCGCTGACGCTGTATTGCCAGCCGCCGCTGGATCGCCTGCCCGAGCCAGAAGCGTGCCTGATCACCGGCATTACGCCGCAGCAATGCGCGGCCCAGGGGCTGGCCGAGCATGAATTTGCCGCCCGCGTCCATGCCGCGCTGGCCGCGCCGGGCACCATTGGCGTGGGCTACAACTCGATCCGCTTTGACGACGAAGTGACGCGCTTTTTGCTGTGGCGCAACCTGATCGACCCCTACGGGCGCGAATGGCAAAACGATTGCGGCCGCTGGGACTTGCTGGACGTAATGCGCTGCGCCCACGCGCTGCGGCCCGATGGCATCCAGTGGCCGCAAGGCGATGACGGCGCGGTCAGCTTCAAGCTGGAGCGCCTGAGCGCCGCCAACGGCCTGCTGCACGACAGCGCGCACGATGCGCTGTCGGACGTGCGCGCCACCATCGCGCTGGCGCGCCTGCTGCGCGGCCAGCAGCCCAGGCTGTTTGACTTTTGCCTGGCGCTGCGCAAAAAAGACCGCGTGGCGCACGAGCTTGGCCTGCCCGCCACGCTGCGCGAAGTCAGACCGTTTTTGCATGTCAGCGGCCGCTTTGGCGCGGCGCGCGGCTGTATCGCCGTGATGGCCCCGCTGGCCATGCACCCCGGCAATCGCAACGAATTGCTGGCCTGGGACTTGAGCTTTGATCCCGCCGAGCTGGCCGATCTGAAGGCGGACGCTGTACGCGCGCGCCTGTTCAGCGCCGCCGCCGCCCTGCCCGAAGGCGTGGCGCGCCTGCCCATCAAGGGCGTGCACCTGAACAAGTCGCCCATCGTCATTGGCAACCTCAAGACCATGCGGCCCGAGCTGGCCGAGCGCTGGGGCATTGACTTTGGCCTGGCCGCGCGCCACCTGGAGCGCCTGCGCGCCCTGCCCGACCTGAGCCATTTGTGGCAGCAGGTATACGCGCGCCCGCAAGCAGCCGCTGACTTGACACCGGATGTTGACGAGGATTTGTACGGCGGCTTTTTGAGCGACGCCGACCGGCGGCGCCTGACGCACTTGCGCACGCTGGATGCGGGCGAGCTGGCGCTGGCGCGCACCGGCTTTGACGACCCCCGCCTGCCCGAATTGCTGCTGCGCTACCGCGCCCGCAACTACCCCGAAACCCTGAACGCCCAGGACGCCGCCCACTGGGCCGAACACCGGCGCGCGCGCCTGATCGGCGGCGCGGGCGGCGCGCTTGCCGTGCCAGCGCTGTTTGACCGCATCGACGCGCTGGCCGAGACAGCCACCAGCGACCGCGCCCAGGCCGTGCTGCAAGCGCTGTACGAATGGGGCGAGCAGATCGCGCCTGAATGGTGATGGCTGCGCTGCCAATGCTATTCAATAAGTAGCTGACCGGCAACGTGCGCGCGAACCCATCAGCAACGAGGAGTTCACGCGCCACGAGGAAGCTGAAGCTTTGTGGCTGCAACGCCATCAAGTAGTAAAAGCTGCCGCTGCCTGAACCGTGTCCAGCGCCACCAGAGCCACGCGGGGCCGGCTTGCGCACCGGCAGCCGGCCTGTGCACGCGGCACAACCTTTCTTTCGTCATTCCCGCGAAGGCGGGAATCCAAAGAGGGTGGTTTTCCAGGTGACGTTCATGGATTCCCGCCTTCGCGGGAATGACGAGGTTTATATCGAGATTGTTATAAACAACCTGTTCTTCCGAGAGGTTCCTTGGCAGGAAGAAAAACCTAGCGCACCACCTCCAGCACCCGGTCCAGCCCGCCAGCGTTGATTGCCAGCATGGCCTGCGCGCGCACGGCGGGTTTGGCGTGGTAGGCCACGGACAGGCCGGCTTCGGCCATCATGGGCAGGTCGTTGGCGCCGTCGCCTACCGCAATGGACTGGCTGGGGCTGATGCCCAGTTGCTGGCAGGTTTGCAGCAGCATGCGGCGCTTTTCGGCGCCATCGACGATGTCGCCCCAGGGCTGATCAACCATGCTGCCGGTGAGCGCGCCGCCTTGCACTTGCAGCACGTTGGAGCGGGTGTAGTCCAGCCGCAGACGCGCGCGCACGCGGTCGGTGAAGAAGGTGAAGCCGCCCGATACCAGCAGCGTTTTCAGCCCCGCGCGCTGGCAGGCGGCCACCAGCTCGGCGGCGCCCGGGTTCAGGCGCAGGCGCTGGGCGTACACCTGCTCCAGATGCGCCAGCGGCACGCCTTTGAGCAGGGCCACGCGGCGGCGCAGGCTGTCTTTGTAGTCGGTGATTTCGCCGCGCATGGCCGCTTCGGTGATGGCGGCTACTTCGGCCTTGCGCCCGGCGGCGTCGGCGATTTCGTCCACGCATTCGATGTTGATGAGCGTGGAATCCATGTCGAAGGCGATCAGCTTGAAGTCTTGCAAGCTCAAAGGCGGTTCAAAGCCTTGCACGAGCAGGCCGGGGCTGAATTCGCGGGCGGTACTGGAAGATGTCATTTGCTATGTTTTGAGGAGCTGCCAGCGCTTGCCTGTCGAGCGCTGGCATGTGATTCGACCATTATTCATGCCGCTTCACCTGTACGGCGCTGGCACGTCCGCCGCAAACGGGAACACGCTGGTCAGCGGCGCGCTTTCCGGCAGCACGTAGACGATGCCGGTGGTGCGGCCAAACAGCGGATCGACGTGACGGTTGTAAAAACCCGCCGGGACGTTGATGCAGCCGTAGGTGATGCGGTTGTCGGCCACGCTGGGCGAGAGCAGGCGCTGGGCGCGCGCTTCGCCCGCCACGTTGCGCGCGCGGTGCATGGACATGGCGCTGTCGTAGTCGAGCCAGACGATGTCCTCGCCGCTGTGGTTGCGGCCCGGCTCGGTCGGAAAGCGCCCGGCGGCGGTGATTTTTTCGTGCGCGCGCACCTTGCTCAAGGGACGCAAGCCGATGCCCGGCGGCGCCACGTCGCCGCGCGCCAGGCCAACCAGCACCGGCGTGCTGGCAAGCAGTTTGCCGCCGCCGTCAAACACCCACAGCGTGGCGGCCTGTTTGTCAACGATGGCAAAGGCGCGCCCGCCAGCGTCGGCATGGCGCATGACGCTGGCGGCAAATTCCAGCGCGAACGCCTGCGCCTGCGGATCGGGCGGCGCGTAAGTCTGCGCCTGTGCGCCGCTGGCCGCAAGCAGCAACAGCAGCGCGGCATGGCGCAAGCGCGCGAGGATGGCAAGAAAAAACATGGCCCGCATCATGCCACCGGCTGCCCCAGGCTGCGCAGTACATCGCGCACCGCTTGCGCGCGCTCGCCCGGCGTAGGCAGGGCGCGGGTGATGCGCAGGCGGTCGTTGCCGGCGAGCTGGATGTGTTTGTGCTGCTGAATCAGGCCAATGATGGCCATCGGGTCGATGGGCGGGTTGGGCTTGAAGGCGATGTGGATCACGCCCGGCGCGGCGTCCACCTTTTGCACGCCGTAGGGTTGCGCGAGCACGCGCAGGCGGTGCATGTCGATCAGCGTGCGCGCTTGCGGCGGGAGTTTGCCGAAGCGGTCCACGATTTCTTCGAGCAGCGCGTCGATCTGGCGATCGGTGGTGGCGGTGGCGAGTTTTTTGTAGAGCGACAGGCGCAGGTGCACGTCGCCGCAGTAGTCGCTGGGCAGCAGGGCGGGGGCGTGCAGGTTGATTTCGGTGGCTGGCTGCGTGGCGCCGCTCAGGTCCGGCTCGCGGCCATCCTTGAGCGCCTGCACGGCTTCGGCCAGCATTTCGGTGTAGAGCTGAAAGCCGATCTCGACCATGTTGCCGCTCTGGTTTTCGCCCAGCACCTCGCCCGCGCCGCGAATCTCGAGGTCGTGCATCGCCAGATAAAAACCGCTGCCCAGTTCTTCCATTTGCTGGATGGCGTCCAGGCGCTGCTCGGCCTGTTTGGTCAGGTTTTGCAGGTCGGGCACCATCAGGTAGGCATAGGCCTGGTGGTGGCTGCGGCCCACGCGCCCGCGCAACTGGTGCAATTGCGCCAGGCCGAATTTGTCGGCGCGGCTGATGACGATGGTGTTGGCGCTGGGCACGTCGATGCCGGTTTCGATGATGGTCGAGCACAGCAGCAGGTTGTGGCGCTGGGCGACGAAGTCGCGCATGACGCGCTCCAGCTCGCGCTCGGGCAACTGGCCGTGGGCGACGGCGATGCGCGCTTCGGGCAGCAGCTCTTGCAGCTTGGCGCGGCGGTGCTCGATGGTCTCCACCTCGTTGTGCAAAAAATAAACCTGCCCGCCGCGTTTGAGTTCGCGCAGCACCGCTTCGCGGATCACGCCGTGGCCTTCGCTGCGCACAAAGGTTTTGATGGCCAGCCGCCGCTGCGGGGCGGTGGCGATCACGCTCAAGTCGCGCAGCCCCTCCAGCGCCATGCCCAGCGTGCGCGGGATGGGGGTGGCCGTCAGCGTGAGCACGTCCACCTCGGCGCGCATGGCCTTCATGGCCTCTTTGTGGCGTACGCCGAAGCGGTGTTCTTCGTCGATGACGAGCAGGCCCAGGTTCTTGAACTTGACGCTGGCACTCAGCAGCTTGTGCGTGCCCACGACGATGTCGATGCTGCCTTCGGCCAGCCCCTTGGCGGCGGCGGCAATCTCTTTGGCAGAGCGAAAGCGGCTCATCTCCGCCACGCGCACGGGCCATTTGCTGAAGCGGTCGGCCAGCGTCTGGTAATGCTGCTCCGCGAGCAGCGTGGTGGGCGCGAGCAGGGCGACTTGCTTGCCGCTCATCACCGCGACGAAGGCGGCGCGCAGCGCCACTTCGGTTTTGCCAAAGCCCACGTCGCCGCAAACCAGGCGGTCCATGGGCTTGGGCGAGATCATGTCTTGAATCACCGCGTGAATGGCGGCCTGCTGATCGGCGGTTTCTTCAAAGCCGAAGTCGTTGGCGAAGACCTCGTACTCCTGCGGCAGAAAGCGGAACGCAAAGCCCTCGCGCGCGGCGCGGCGGGCGTGGATGTCGAGCAGCTCCGCGGCGGTGTCGCGCACCTGCTCGGCGGCCTTGCGCTTGGCTTTTTCCCACTGGCCGGAGCCGAGCTTGTGCAGCGGCGCCTCGTCGGCGGAAACGCCCGTGTAGCGCCCGATCAGGTGCAGTTGCGAGACCGGCACGTACAGCGTCGCGCTGCCCGCGTATTCCAGGTGCAGCATCTCCTGCGGCGCGGGTGTGCCGTCCGGGTTTTTCTCGCCCAGATCGAGGTGGATCAGACCCCGGTAGCGGCCAATGCCATGCTGCGCGTGCACCACGGGATCGCCCACATTGAGTTCGCTCAGGTCCTTGATGAGCGCATCGACGTCGCTGGCCTGCTCCTGCTTCTTGCGCCGCCGCCGCGTGGCGCTGCCGGCGGCGAACAGTTCGGTTTCGGTCACGAAGTCGATGCCGCCTTCCACCCACGCAAACCCCACCGCCAGCGCGCCGGTGGCGATGCCGGTGCGCGCATTGCTGGCGGTGAATTCTTCGAGCGAAGCAAAGGCGGGCGGGTGCAGGCCCGAGGCGCGCAAAAAGTCCAGCAAACTCTCGCGCCGGCCATCGCTTTCAGCCAGCACCAGCACGCGGCGCGGGCCGGCGGCGATGTGGGCTTGCAGCTTGGCTAACGGCTCTTCCGTGCCGCGCTGGGCGGACAGGTCGGGCAGGGGGGTGAATTGAACGCCTTCCCCCCGGTCTTTTCCCTCTCCCGCAAGCGGGAGAGGGAGTGAAGCCCGCAACGCTATTTGGGCGTGATTTTTCGCCGCAAGATAAAACTCCTCCGCCCCCAAAAACAGCGCCTCCGGCGGCAACACAGGCCGCTCGGGGTCGCCCTGGGCCATGCGGAAACGCTCGCGCGCGTCCTGCGCGAACTGGTGGAACGCCGCCTCCAGATCGCCGTGCAGCGCGAGCAGGGCATCCGGGCCAAGGTAGTCGAACACCGTCGCGGTGGCGTCGAAAAAAAGCGGCAGGTAATACTCGATGCCGGCGGTGGCCACGCCATGCCCCATGTCCTTGTAGAGGCGGCTTTTGGTCGGGTCGCCTTCCAGCAGCTCGCGCCAGCGCTGGCGGAACTTGGCGCGGCCCGCGTCGTCCATCGGGAACTCGCGCCCGGGCAGCAGGCGCACTTCGGGCACGGGGTACAGGCTGCGCTGCGAGTCGGGGTCGAAGGCGCGGATGGCGTCGATCTCGTCATCGAACAGATCGACCCGGTAAGGCATGGGGCTGCCCATGGGAAACAGGTCGATCAGCCCGCCGCGCACGGCGTATTCGCCGGGGCCGACCACCTGCGTCACATGCGCGTAGCCGGCCAGCGTGAGTTGGCTTTTCAGCGCCGCGTCATCCAGCTTTTGCCCCTGCTTGAAGTGGAACGTGCTGCCCGCCAAAAACGCTGGCGGCGCCAGCCGGTACAGCGCCGTGGTGGCCGGAATGAGCACCACATCCGCCTGCCCCTGCCGGATCGCCCACAGCGTGGCCAGCCGCTCGCTGATGAGGTCTTGATGCGGCGAGAAGGTGTCGTAAGGCAGCGTTTCCCAATCCGGGAACAGCACGGCGCGCAGCGCGGGGGCGAAAAACGCCAGTTCATCCTGCAACCGCTGCGCATCGCCCGCGTCGGCGGTGATGATGGCGGTGAGGCTCTTGTTATGTTGCGCCAGTTGCGCGAGCAGCAGCGCATCGGCCGAGCCGGGCGGCCGCGCCAGCGTATGGCGCTTGCCGGGGGTGAGTTTGGGCGGTTGCATGAATGAACAACAAAACCCCCGTGCCGCGCATGGCCGGGGGTGTGAAGTGCGTGATTTTAGAAAAGAGCCAGATCAGGTCTTGACTGCATTGCGCTACATGATTAATAGCTGCCAGCGCTTGTTATGCGGCGATTTGATACGTGATATGCCGTCAAATACTTGCACATCGAGCGCGGCCAGCTATCAAATCAATAGTCCAGGCCCATGCCGCGCTGCTACTTGACCCGCACCCGGTACTTGAGCGTGGTCTTGCCGTCGGCGGGCACGGGGATGTCCCACATGGCGGAGCTGGCGCTGGATTTGATGTGTTTGTGGCTTTCGCTGAGCATCGTCCAGTCGCCTGGCACTGGTTCGACCACGCGCACGGTGACCGGTTCGGTCTTGGCGTTGGAGATTTCGATCGCCACTTCGGTCTCGAACACCGTATCGGCGACGCGCGAAAAATCGGTGCGCTTCCAGTTGCCGGTGATGTCAAACGCCTTGCCAAGTTTCAGGCGCACCAGCTCGTTTTTGGGCGTGTGGCCGATGCTGTCTTCGCCGATGAAAAGCGGGCGGCCTTCCTTGTCTTTTTTGTACACGCGCACGCTGCCTTTGGGCAGCGGCTGGCCGAGGTCGCCGTCCTTGTTGTCGAACTGGATGAACACTTCCACGCCGCGCTTGTCGCCGCGCTCTGGCGTTCTCATGTCTTGCCGGTACCAGTGCGCCGCGCCTTCCATGCGGTATTCCTTTTGCACCGGCACGCGCGCCGCCGACAGCAGCGCCACCTGCTTGGTTTGCTGGTCGCGCAGCGTGGTGGGCTGGCCCAGGGTGTAGAGGTGATACTCAAACAATTGCTCGCGCGCCATGGGGGGGGCGGCTGCCGGGGCCGCCGCCATCTTCATTCGGCCCATTGGCTCGGCAAAATCCTCGCGCACGCGGTTGACGTCACCGGCCACCAGTTGCAGTTTGGCGTTTTCATAGGCCGCGCCGCTTTTGTTGGTGAGCGTGACCCAGCCGGCCAAATCCAGCGTTTTTTCGTCGTCGGCCAGCGAGGCCACGTAATCGGCCTTCCACCCCAGCCCGCCGCTCAGGTACGACAGCTCGGCGCGCTGCGCGCCGGCTTTATTGCTGTCCAGATCAACCACCAGCGTGGGCCGGTCGCGCAGCGTGGCGGGCACGTCGTTGTAGATGATGCGGCCGGGAAAATTGGTTTCGATCCGGTCGGCAAACTTCAGCACCACGCCGCTGTTGTTGGCCAGCACGGTAGCCTGCTCGCGCACTTCAGCCGGGTGCTCGCGCCCCTTGGTGTAGTCGTAGCTCACCACGGTAACGGTCTTGCCGACATATTTGTCGAGCAGCTTGCCCGGGGTGAGCAAATCGAAGTCAAAGTTTTGCTCGCGCAAGGTCAGCCGCGCGCCCGACAGGCTGCGCAGGCTGGCTGTTTCGGGCTTGATCTGGCCCGACACCTCGCGCAGCGCCAGCAAGTTGCGCCCGGCGTTCAGATTCACCTCGCGCTCCTCGCGAATGAGGGCCAGTGATTCGTTGTAGATCGTCACCGCCACGGCCTTGCGGTCTTCGGCGCGGCTGACGGTCTCGGTCAACGGCGCTTGCGCGGCGGCTTGCGTTGCGGCCAGGCCCAAAGGCAAGCACAGCAGCAGCGAGGAGAAAAGTTTGTGTGGCATGGCAGAAAACGGTTGCGTCATTTCAGAACTCCAAAAAAAGTGGCTGGAAGTGGCTGAAACGCTGGTTGGGCGGAAATGGGGTTAAGGAACCTCTGAAGAACCTGCGTGAGTCGGCGCGCCCGGATTTGGGATGGGCTGCAAGGCGCAAAGCGCAGACATAGCCGCAGCTATGGCGAGCATTTGCAACGCGGCAGACCGCCCAAAGCCGGGATGCGACGGCCACGCGGGTTTTTCAGAGGTTCCTTAAGGCTCCTGCAAATAGCGCTGCGCCAGCAGCTTGCGGGCCACCTGGTCCAGATGCAGGGCGCGCTCCAGATAGTTATCGACGCCGCCAAAGTCATGATCCACCGCGTGCAGCGCGGCATCCAAAAATTCCTCGCGCACGCGCCACAGCACTTCCAGCACCTCGCGCGGAGCGCGGTTGGCAGGTGACGCCACCGGCATCCGGTGCAAATCGTTGGTCAGCAAATAGTCCTGCATCACCAGATCGCGCGGCACGCCCAGCGCCAGCAAAATCAGCGCGGCGGCAAAGCCGGTGCGGTCCTTGCCCGCGGTGCAGTGAAACACCAGCGGCGCGTCACTGTCCAGCATGTGGGCAAACAAATCGGCAAAACGCGCCGCGTTGTCGTGCACGAACGCGCGGTAGGTTTGCTGCATCAGCTCCACCATGCGCGCGGGCGTCAAGTGCTGGCCCATGTCCATCACATCCTTCATGCGCTGCACCACGGTCGGCTCGATCGGCAACTGGTACTGCCGCACGCCCGGCAAGTCGTAAGGCGCGGCGGCGCGTTCATTAACGCCACGCAAATCAAACGCGCGCGTAACGCCAAGCGATTGCAACACCTGCGTGTCCTGCGGCGTGAGCGCGGCCAGATTGTCCGAGCGAAACAGCCGCCGCCAGCGCACCGCGCGCCCGTCCGCCCCAGCGTAGCCCCCCAAATCGCGGAAGTTGCTGGCGCCCGTCAGGCGCAGTGATCGGTCGGGGTGGCGTGGCATGGCGTGATGAATGGGGTAGTGGGCACGAAAAAGCGAATGCCATGCATTGTCCGGCATCCGCTGGCGCGCGCCACTTTATTCCAATTCGCGTTCAAAACAGGCACCCGCGTCATCAATGCGCCTTCTCCCAATTCACCCCAAAGCCCGCCTCGGCCAGCAGGGGGACTTTCAGTTGGGCCACGCTGGCCATCAGGCGGGGGACTTCGGCGCGCGCCCAGCTGGCTTCAGCCTCGGGCACTTCCAGCACCAGTTCGTCGTGCACTTGCATGATGATGCGGCTGGCGCGCAGCCCGCCGTCGATGGCGTTTTGCACGGCGATCATGCTCATCTTGATCAGGTCGGCGGCGCTGCCTTGCATGGGGGCGTTGATGGCGGCGCGTTCGGCGGCGGCGCGGCGCGGGCCGTTGGGGCTGTTGATTTCGGGCAGGTACAGGCGCCGTCCAAAGGCGGTTTCGATATAGCCTTTGGATTTGGCGGTCAGGCGCGTTTGGTCCATGTAGCGCTTGACGCCGGGGTAGCGGTCAAAGTAGCGCTCGATGTAGCCGCGCGCGGCGCTGTTGTCCAGCCCCAGGCTGCGCGCCAGGCCAAAGCTGCTCATGCCGTAGATCAGGCCGAAGTTGATGACCTTGGCATGGCGGCGCTGCTCGCTGCTGACTTGATCGGGGGCGACATTGAAAACCTCGGCGGCGGTGGCGCGGTGCACGTCTTGTCCGGCGGCAAAGGCGGCCAGCAACGCGGTGTCGCCTGACAGGTGGGCCATGATGCGCAGCTCGATCTGGCTGTAGTCGCAGCTCATGATTACGTGGCCTGGCGGGGCGATGAAGGCTTCGCGGATGCGGCGGCCTTCGGGCGTGCGCACGGGGATGTTTTGCAGGTTGGGGTCGTTGCTGGTCAGCCGCCCGGTGACGGCCACCGCTTGCGCGTAATGGGTGTGCACGCGGCCGGTGCGCGCGTTGATCATTTGCGGCAGTTTGTCGGTGTAGGTGCTTTTCAGTTTGGACAGGCCGCGGTGCTCAAGAATGCGCGCTGGCAGCGGGTAGTCGGCAGCCAGTTTTTCCAGCACTTCTTCGTCGGTGCTGGGCGCGCCAGTAGCGGTTTTTTTAACCACTGGCAGGCCAAGTTTGTTAAAAAAGATTTCGCCAATTTGTTTGGGCGAGCCAAGGTTGAAGGGCTGCCCGGCCAGATCGCAGGCCTGCTGCTCCAGCTCCATGATGCGCTGGCCCAACTCGCGGCTTTGCTGGTGCAGCAGCGCGGCGTCGATCAGCACGCCGTGGCGCTCTACCTGGAACAGCACTTCGCTGGTGGCCACTTCCAGCTCGTACACGCGGCGCAGGCCATCGTCTTGCCGCACGCGCGGCCACAGGTTCAGGTGCACGTCCAGCGTCTGGTCGGCGTCCTCGCAGGCGTAGGGCGCGGCCAGCTCCAGCGGCACCTGGGCAAACGGGATTTGGCCGGCGCCTTTGCCGCACAGCTCTTCGTAGCTGGTGCCGCCACGGCCCAGATGGCGCTGGGCCAGGCTGGTCAGGTTGTGCGGGCGGTGCACTTCCAGCACGTAGCTTTGCAGCATGGTGTCATGCGCGTAACCGGCTACTTGTATGCCGTGGTTGGCAAATACGTGGCGGTCGTACTTGATGTGCTGGCCGAGTTTTTTCCGGGCCGGGTTTTGCAGCCAGGGTTGCAGGCGCGCCAGCACTTCGGACAGCGGCAGTTGCGCGGGCGCATCCGGCCCGGCGTGCGCCAGCGGTATGTAGGCCGCCTGCCCCGGCGCGACGCTGAGCGAGATGCCGACAATGCGCGCCTGCATCTCGTCGATGGAGGTGGTTTCGGTGTCCAGCGCGGTCAGCTCGGCCGCTTCGATGCGCGCCAGCCAGCGCTCGAACGCGGGCCAATCGGTAATGGTTTCATATTCGCGCCGCGCACCGGCTTGCGATGCCGCGGGCGCGCCGGCAAACAAATCGGCGGCGGGCGCGGGCGCGCCTGGCGCTGTTTTGACGAGCGGCTTGAACCCGTACTTTTGATAAAACCCGGCCAGCGCCGCCACATCCGGCGCCCGCACAGCTATCGAATCAAGAGCAGGCAAGCCGTCCACATGCCCCGCCAGATCGCAGTCTGTGCGGATGCGCAGCAGCTCGCGCCCGGTGGGCAGCCAGCCTAGCGCGTCGCGCAAGTTCTGCCCCGCCGCGCTGGCGATCTGGCCCGCGTGCGCGATCACCCCGTCCAGCGTGCCGTACTGATTGAGCCACTTGGCGGCCGTCTTGGGGCCGACCTTGGCCACGCCAGGCACGTTGTCAACCGCGTCGCCCACCAGCGTCTGGTAGTCCAGCATCTGCGCCGCCGTCACGCCAAATTCGGCCCGCACGCCGGCCAGATCGCGCCGCTTGCCGCTCATGGTGTCGATGATGGTCACGCGCTCGCTCACCAGTTGCGCCAGATCCTTGTCGCCGCTGGAAATCACCACTTCCAGCCCGCCCGCCTCGCCCGCGCGCGCCAGCGTGCCAAGCACGTCATCGGCCTCCACGCCCGGCACCAGCAGCACCGGCCAGCCCAGCAGCGCCACCACCTCATGAATCGGCGCGATCTGGCTGCGCAAATCGTCGGGCATGGGCGCGCGCTGGGCCTTGTACTGGGGGTACAGCTCGTCGCGGAAGGTCTTGCCCGGCGCGTCAAACACGCACGCCGCATAACGCGCGTGCGGCCAGTCCTTGCGCAGCGCCGTCAGCATGTTGACCATGCCGCGAATGGCCCCCGTAGGCTGGCTGGCCGGATTACCCGGCTCGGCGCGCAAATCGGGCATGGCATGAAACGCGCGGTACAAATAGCTGGAACCATCAACCAGCAACAGCAAGGGACGCCCGGCGTGCGCAAAGTCGTCATCAGTCATGGCGGCATTGTGCCTGCCATGGGCGTTCATTCAGGCGATCAGCGGCGGCGGGCGGCCTGTCGAGTGCGGCTTTCAGGCTCAGTCAGCCCCTTTTCTTTTTTGCCGCAAGCGCTCAAGATCGCTGCTCTCAAGCTCCTTGCCATAACGCTGAACAAGGCTGGCCGCCGCCTCTTCCATCGAGGCGGAAATCGCCGTGGCAAAGCTGCCAAGCTCGCCGCCGTGGTCCAGTTTTGCCTGCAAGGCGGCTTCGCGGGTGGCAAAGGAAACCTTGCCAACCTTGGACATCACCCGTGGCAAATCGCTGCCCATCAGATAAGTTGCCGAGGAAGCTTCGACCATCGGTTTTGGCTCCGCGGCGGCCGCGAAGTCCGGCGCATAAATGGCCCGGAAACCCCGGCGCCGCTCGCGCAGCATGCTTTCGCTGACGCAATTTACCGAACAGGTTCCCTGGGCGGAGCCATCGCCAAAATGCAGCAGGTGCCGGGTTTGGTGAAATTTGCGGCGGTCCATGTTGCAGATCACGCAGCGCGGGTACTTTTCCAGCTCGTTGTCAAGCGGGGCCTGGTCAACCGCGCCAACCTCCGGTTTTTCCCACGCTGGCCGTGGCCGGCAATATGTGCCTTTCTCGTCTGGCTTTTCCTGGGCAGAAACTCTGCCGGCGGCCGCAAGAAGTGCGACACTTCCCAATACTGCTCTTCTTTCCATCATCAACTCCATTTATAACGCTCCTGGTAATCGCCGGGGCGCGAGGCGGATACAGCAAAAATTTCAAATCAGAAATTGGCGCGCATGGTCAACAAAAAACTTCTCGGCTCGCCATAAAAGTTGTAGGTATTTATGGTGCCGACCGATGCATAATATTTCCTGTCCAGCAGGTTATTGATCAACAGGCTTACCGAGTAATTTTTGTTGATCTGATAGGCGAGCCGTCCATTCACCACGGCGTAGCCGCTGTTGAGCACCCGGTCGCGCATACCGCGCGTGCTTTGCGCGCGGCTTACCGCAAACACCCCGGCCCCGGCGCTGAAACCGGCCAGCGCGGTATCGCTGCCGAACCGGTAGTTGGCCCACAGCTTGAATTGATTTTTCGGCGTCTGAATGGAATAGGGCAGTCCTTCGTTGGCGCGGTCTTTCAGATAACGGGTCGTCAGGCGCGTATAACTGGCGCTTACGTCAAGCCCGCGCACCGGCTTGCCGGTAACTTCCAGCTCCCAGCCCTTGCTTTCGATTTCACCCGCGTTCAGATAAAAATCCGGAAAGTCCGGATCGGCATAGGCGCGGTTTTTGTCGCGGATATTGAACCAGGCAATCGAGGCGGCCAGCCTGCCGTCAAAAAACTCGCCCTTGCTGCCCAGCTCGAACTGCCGGCCAACGCGCGGATCCAGTATGCTGCCATCGGCCTTTTTCTGCGTTTGCGGCACAAAAATGTCGGCATAACTCCCATACAGGGTGATTTCTTTGGTCAAATTGTAAAGAATCCCGGTATAAGGCGTGATTTTGTTGTTGGCTTTGGCGCCATCTTGCCATGCCGTTTCAACCGACGGGGCAATGTTGCGTGATTTTGCCTTGAAGGTGCTGATACGCCCCCCGAGCACCAGGGTCAACGGCTCGGACAGGCTGAAGCGGGCTTGCGAGTAAAACCCGCTTTGCGTCGTTTTGCTATCGCTGCCGGAAGTGTACGGGATGGCTGGCTCGGTGATTGAACCCGGATCGCCAAACACTACATTATTGAAATTCGGGCCATTGCCGGATTGTCCTTCGTTGCGATAGACTTCCGAGTTGAATCCCACCAGCAGTTTGTGACTGCGGCCAAATAATTCAAACGGCCCATTGGCATACACATCCAGGCCGTCGCGCTTGTAGTTGACATCCCCCGCGAAGCTTCTATAGTTGACCAGATTACTGACCGGATCCACCGCCGAGGCGGTAAACGCATATTTGTAATACTGGTGCTGGGTGCGATGATTGATCCGCGCCTTGAGCAGCCACTGGTTGTCAAATTTATGTTCGGCGCTGAGTGAGGTTTCTTCCGTGTGATACAGCAGCTTGCCCCAGTCAGGCACGTTGTAGGTCGAACGCGGAACGTCCATCAGCGGATAAATTCCCGTGACCGGATCGGCCAGCCAGGTCGGCAAACCCGACCAGGGCGCCCTGACGTTTTGATCTTGCGCCGCATGGGAGAGTGAAAATACGGTTTGCAGCGCCGGGACATATTCCAGCGCCGCGTAGCCAACCCATTTTTTGCCGTGCGTGTGATCGTAAAAATAGCGGCGGTTTTCGTCGGACAGCACCAGGCGGCCACGCAGCGTTTTGTCGGCGTTCAGGGGGCCGGTAATATCACCTTCGGCGCGATAGTTGTTCCATGAACCAGCGCTGGCGGTCACCGACAGATGAAGCGTGTCTTCCGGCCGTTTTTTGACCAGATTTACCACGCCCCCCGGCTCGCCAACCCCGCGCAGCAAACCAGCCGGGCCACGCAATACTTCGACCCGCTCGTAGAGCGCCAGATCGAATTGATGCGACGGGGTCATGCCGTTATAGGAAGTCACGCCGTCGTACATGACGCCCAGACCGTAGCCACGCGCGAAATACTGGTTGTTCGTGGTGTCATTGGCGATCACATTGATGCCCGTGGCCTGCTGCATGGCATCGCCTACGGTGATCATGTCCTGATCGTCCATTTGCTGGCGCGTTATCACAGATACCGAGCTTGGTATTTCTCGCGGAGCCAGTGGCACCTTGCCCGCCACCGTTGCCTCGTCCGGTTTGTAGCTATAGGCATCCGCGGCAACCTGCACGGCAGGCAGCGACGGAGCGGCGGCCTGCGAAACCGGGCCTTTTTGCACCGCGAATGTGTCCTTGCCGGCAGGGCTGAAAACCATGCCGCTGCCTTCCAGCAGTTTGCGCAAGGCTTCTTCCGGGGCAAGCTGGCCTTGCAAGGGCGCGGATTTCGCCCCCTTGACCTCATCGGCGTTGAACAATATCCGCACGCCGCTTTGGGCCGCCAGCGTGGTCAAGGCGCTGCCCAGGCTCTGGGCCGGGATGTCGATTGGCCTGGCCTGCGCGAATACGCTGGCGCAATGGACAGCGGCGGCAAGCAGCAGCGCAAGACGCGATAGTTGAAACATTGGAACCTCCTTTTTGCGCGGACAAACTGATCCGGCATTAATCAAGACATGACCAGCCCGCACGCACACACGCGCGGCGCGGCCGCTGGCCGATAAAAATTGGGTGGAAAGCGCGCGCCTGCCAAGTGAACCGGAAAAGCCGGAGACGGCGCGCCGCCTGACTTACGCGAAGGCGGGCGGTGCGCGCGGCTGCGCGTGCAAGTAGCGCACGCCCGGCAGCAGTGGCGCGCCCACCGCCGGCTGCACATGCGGCGGCGCTGGCGCAAAGTCCGCCAGCGCCGCGCCGCCCGATGCGACAAACGGCGTATGCGCCGCCAGGCTGCAATAACCGCAGTGATCCAGCCCGTGAATCAGCGGCAGCGAATCGCCGCCTGCGGGCATGGTTTGCGCGCCGTGACTGGAGCTGCAAACCTGCTGCTGCTCCAGCGGCGCACCGATCCACTGCGTCAGCAGCGGCATGAACACCGTCAGGCAAATGGCAAACACACCCAGCCAGGCCGCGAACTTGCGCTGCCGCACGGCTGGATGGCACGCTGAACGGATCATGGCCCGAGTGTACGGGCGAGGCTTGCCGCCAGTCAATCCTTTTATGCTAGCTGCCAGCGCTTGCTGTGCAAAGGTTTGATCATGTTTTATGCTGCAAAGACTTACACAGCAAGCGCTGGCAGCTATTGTAAATAGTAGCAACGGCTCCACGGCGGCGGTCTTGACTGGAATACACATGCACATTATCATGTGCATGTCATCGGCTCACAGCCTGAACGCCATGAAAACCGAACGTGTCACTTTTCTTGCTTCGCCGGACTTCAAGCAGTACCTGACCACGCAGGCGGCCAACGACGGGGTCAGCGTGGGCGAGTTGATTCGCAGCCGCTGCCTGTTGCAGCAAAAGATGAGCGCCCGCGCCAAAAGTCAGGAGCGCGAGTTGCGCGCGCTTGCGGCCGAGTTGCAGCGCGCTCTGGCGCAGGCGCAAGGCAGTTTGACGCAAGGATTGCAAGCCGCCGAAAGCGCCATGAGCAGCATCCGCGCGGCGGCGCGAAGGAAGGCCGCATGAGCGCGATGTCGGATGCGCTAAAGGCGCTCAAGGAAGTCCTGAAGCTGACGGACGATGTGGCGCGCGCCGGTCAAACGCTAAAGGATATGAGCGCCGAGCTGCTGGCGCACGACCGCCGCATCACGCGGCTGGAAGCGCAGTGGGACACCGCCTTGCAACTGAGCCGGATTGCAGCGCCCAAAAAGGGCGGCGGCGCGTAACGCGCGGCTTACCCCCGCCGCGCCTAAAATCCCCCCCATGCAACGCGCAATTTTTTTATCCGGTTTTTTGCTGACCGCCAGCGCGGCGGTGTGGGCCCAGTCTGCCCCCGCACCGGCGCGCGCGCCAGGCGAATATGACCGTTCCACGCAGCGCGTGGAGCGCATTCATGTCGAGGATTCGGGCAACAAGGTGGACGAGCTGCGCGTTGGCGGCGAGACCAAAAGCATCACCGTGCAGCCCAAGGCGCCGGTGCCGCCCTACGACGTGCGGCCCGCCGATGTGACGCGCCCCATGCAGCCCGACGGCAGGCCGGGCAGCGCCGGGCAGCGCACCTGGAAGATCCTCAGTTTTTAGCCCACGGCACGACCGCGCATGGCCGTCTATACCGAAGTCGCCTTTGACGAGGCCGCCGCGCTGCTGGCCGCGCTGGGCCTGGGCGCGCTGACCGACTTGCGCGGCATCGAGGGCGGGATTGAAAACACCAACTACTTTGCCACCACCGATCAGGGCCAATGGGTGCTGACGCTGTTTGAGCGCCTGACGCACGCCGAGCTGCCTTTTTACCTGCACCTGATGAAGCATCTGGCGCGCCATGGCATCCCGGTGCCGGAGCCGCAAGCCAAACCGCTGCGCATGCCCAGCGGGCCGGGCGAAGATGAGCTGCTGCACACCCTGCACGGCAAACCGGCGGCGGTGGTCAACCGGCTGGCCGGCGCAAGCCAGCCGCGGCCGGGCTGCGCGCACTGCGCCGCCGTGGGCGGCATGCTGGCGCGCGCGCACCTGGCCGCGCGCGGCTATGGCCGCCAGCAGCCCAACATGCGCGGCCTGGCGTGGTGGAACGCCACCGCGCCGGTGGTGCTGCCGTATCTGGATGCCGCGCAGGCGGCGCTGCTGCGCGCCGAGCTGGCGTACCAAAACCACGTTGCCGCCAGCTCCGCTTACGCGGCGCTGCCGCGCGGGGCGGTGCACGCGGATCTATTCCGCGACAACGTGATGTTTACCGGCAGCGATGCGCAGCCGCTGCTGTCGGGCTTTTTCGACTTTTACTTTGCCGGTATCGACACCTGGCTGTTTGATCTGGCGGTGGCCCTGAATGACTGGACGATTGACTTGCCCAGCGGGCGCACCGACCCCGCGCGCACGCAAGCCATGCTGGGCGCCTATCAGGCCGTGCGCCCGCTCACCGGCCCCGAGCGCCGCCTGCTGCCCGCCATGCTGCGCGCCGGGGCGCTGCGCTTTTGGATCTCGCGCCTGTGGGACTTTTACCTGCCGCGCCAGGCAGCCATGCTCAAAGCGCACGACCCGGCCCACTTTGAGCGCGTGCTGCGCCAGCGCGTGGAGCATCCGCTGCCGCCGCACGCATCATGAAGCTGCGCATCGTCCCCGCCCGTACCGGCGTGCAATGGGTGCGCGAAGGCGTGCGCATTTTCTTGCGCATGCCACTGGCCTATGCCGGGCTGATGGTGATGTTCATGACCGCCGCCGTCGCCCTGACGCTGATCCCGCTGGCCGGTCCCGTGCTGGCGCTGGCGCTCACGCCCGCCGCCACGGTGGGCATGATGGCGGCCACGCGGCAGGCCGTGCAGCCAGCCGGGCAGGGCCGCTTTCCAACCCCCGCCATCTTGCTGACCGCGCTGCGGCAGTCGCCGCGCCAGACGCGCGCCATGCTTGCGCTGTGCGCCATTTACGCCGCCGCGCTGCTGCTCATCACCATCATCGCCGCGCCGCTGGACGACGGCAAACTGGCCCAGTGGATCGCCAGCCACGGCCAGCCCATCACGCTGGAACAAATGATGAGCGACCCCGATCTGCGCCAGGCCAAGCGCGCGGCGGCACGCCACCTGGCCGCCTTGCTGCTGCTGTACATCCCCGTGACCATACCGCTGTGGCACGCGCCAGCGCTGGTGCACTGGCACGGCCTGCCGGTGGGCAAAAGCCTGTTTTTCAGCACCGTCGCCGTACTGCGCAACGCACCGGCTTACCTGATGTACGGGCTGGGCTGGGTGGCGGTGTCAAGCGTGCTCTGGGCCGCGCTGCTGACCATCGCCAGCCTTATGGGCAACCCGCTGGCGCTGGCCACCGGCGGCATCATCCCGCTGACGGTGCTGATCGCCAGCATGTTCTACGCCTCGCTGTGGTTTACTTTTCGGGACAGCTTTGATGCGGGCGAGCAGATTCAATAACGCCGCTGATGGTGCCCGCCCGATGGCGGCGGCGGCGCGTCGTGGCGGCGCTCCAGATGGCGGAAGTTGATGCGGCCCTTGCTCAGGTCGTAGGGCGAAAGCTCCAGCGACACCCGGTCGCCAGCCAGGATGCGGATGCGGTTTTTCTTCATCTTGCCCGCTGAATAGGCAACCAGTTCATGGCCGTTGTCCAGCGTGACGCGAAAGCGTGTGTCGGGCAGCACCTCGTTGACGATGCCTTGCATCTCGATCAGTTCTTCCTTGGCCATACGAATGCTCCTTGTGCGCTCCCCAGAAACCGGATCGCGAACGGCAAGACAGCCCGAAAGACGCCGCGGCGGCGGCTTCAGTTGCGGACTGTCAAACATTCGATTGTAACCTGTAGCTGGTTTTTACTGCGTTGCAGCACGCATTTCGCCTTCTTCCCCACCTGATCAGGTTGGGAGCAGACGCTAACCCAGCGCGGTTTTTCTCCCTCTTCCACTTGTGGGAGAGACGGATGTAGCGCCAGCGCTACCGGCTTGTGCCCCAGAACCGGCTTGCGCGCGCGGCATAACTTTTCCTTCGTCATTCCCGCGCAGGCGGGAATCCAGACAGCGCATCCACCTTCCGGTTTTAGAGCATTTTCGATTCGACTATGAACATTTTTGCGCTGCTTGCCCCCACCCTAACCCTCCCCCAAAGGGGGAGGGAACTTGGCCCCTTCCCCCTTTGGGGGAAGGCTGGGATAGGGGCAGCGGCGGCGCACTCATGAATTGCGCCCGCAATTGTCAGCACTAAAATCAAAACCGCTCTAACCGCAGCCCACTGGATTCCCTGTCATTCCCGCGCAGGCGGGAACTGCGCGGGAATGACGATGCTCTTTATGCCCAAATCGATATGAAAACCCAGCTCTTTAGAGAAGTTCTTGGGTACGGGAAAGAAAGGCTTACACCGCAAGCATGCACTCACTCCGACGCACGCGCGCGCCGGTGGGCCGGGGCGGCGGCGCTGGCTGCGCTGGCGGCAGCCTGGGCTGAAGGGGCGCATTTGGCCCGTTCGGACTGCGCGCGCAACGCGGTCAGCCGGGTGGAGATTTGGTCCAGCACAGGCGGCGGCAGCGGCTGGCGAAATTCGTAGCCCAGCCGGTCCAGCTCGGCGGACAAAAAGTTACATTCGGCTTGTTGCTGGCTGGCTTCGTCGCCCGCCGCGCCGATGGCCGCCTGCGCGGCCAGCCCGCCGCTGGCGTTGGCGCCCGCCGCGTCGGCCGCCGCCGCGCTGCCTTCCGGGCATTTGGCGGCGGTAAAGATTACTTGCCCGCCGCGCACGCAACGGTTGACCGCGCCGCCAATGACCGCCGGGGCCACCGGCTCGCCGGTGGCCGCCAAACTTAATTGCGGCGTGCTGGCGCCGCGCGCGGCCGGCGGCGGCGCGGCGGCGGCATCGGTATCCGCCGCAGGCGGCGGCGCGCTGCCGCCGTGCTCGGCCACGGCGCGGCGGCGCTCCACGTCGCTGACCAGCCATTGATAGGCTTGCCAGGCGCCAGCGGCCAGCACCGCCAGCGCGATCAGCGTTACCAGCAGGCGCAGCCAGATGCGCCCGCCTGCACGGCGGGGCGATGGCGCTTTGAAATGCGGCTGACTCATGGGGTCACGATCATACGGGAGACGCCGCCCAGCCCACGGCTTGTTTTGCATACCAGGGTAACAGGCCGCGCGTACAATCGATTTTGACCTGAAAGCAAAAACCGTGCCTTACACCAGATTTTCTGCCGTCAGCCCTGCCGGGTTACTCTTGTCCGGGGTATTGCTGGCGTTGCTGGCCGCCGCGCCCGCGCGGGCCGAGCAGGCCGACCGCGATCAGCCGATGAATATCGAGGCCGACAACATGGTCTATGAAGATCAAAAACAGCTGTCCACCTTTACCGGCCGGGTGGTGGTGACCAAGGGCACCATCGTGCTGCGCGGCGCCAGGCTGCAAGTGCGCAAGGACGCAGATGGCAATCAGTTTGGCACCATGTCCGCCGAGCCGGGGCAGCGCGCTTTTTTCCGCCAAAAGCGCGACGGGGTGGATGAGTTCATCGAAGGCGAGGGCGAGACCATCGACTACGACGGCAAGGCCGGTACCGTGCGCATCAAAAACCGCGCCGAGGTGCGCCGCCTGACCGGCGCGGAAGTCACGGACGTGATCAAGGGCGCGCTGATCGTGTATGACAACACGACCGAGGTCTATACCGTCGATGGCGCCAGGCGCGCTGGCGGCGCGGCGTCGGCGGCGCAGGGCAAGCGCGTGCAGGCGACGATAGCGCCGCGCGACAAGCCCGCGTCGGCCCCGGCGCGCGGGGCGTCCGCGCCAGCGGCGGCGGCGCGGTTGCGCCCGTCCGAGCAGTTGCCCGCGCCGGAGCCTGACAAGTGAGCGGCGCCGCCGTGGACACCACGCCAGCGCCCGCCGCCAGCGCCGCGGACGCGCCCGCCCCGGACACGCGGCGCGGGCAGTTGCAGGTGCGCGGCCTGCGCAAGAACTACGGCGCGCGGCGCGTGGTGCACGATGTGTCGCTGGACGTCAACGAGGGCGAGGTGATGGGCCTGCTTGGCCCCAACGGCGCGGGCAAGACCACGTCGTTTTACATGATTCTTGGTTTGGTGCGCGCCGATGCGGGGCAGATCAGCATTGATGGCAGCTCGATCGAGCGCATGCCAATCCACCGCCGCGCGCGGCTGGGGCTGTCGTACCTGCCGCAAGAGGCGTCGATCTTTCGCAAGCTGACGGTGGCCGAAAACGTGCGCGCGGTGCTGGAGTTGCAGCAAGGCCAGGATGGCCGCCCGCTGCCCAGGGACGAGATCGAGCGCCGCCTGACCGACCTGCTGGAGCAGTTGCACGTGGAGCACCTGCGCGACGAACCCGCGCCCGCGCTGTCGGGCGGCGAGCGGCGGCGGGTGGAAATTGCCCGCGCGCTGGCGACGCAGCCGCGCTTTATCTTGCTGGATGAACCGTTTGCCGGCATCGATCCGATTGCCGTGATAGAGATTCAGCGCATCGTCGCGTTTTTGAAAAACCGCGGCATCGGCGTGCTGATTACCGACCACAACGTGCGCGAGACGCTGGGCATTTGCGATCACGCCGTCATCATCAACGAAGGCCGCGTGCTGGCCGCCGGCACCCCGGCGCAAATCGTGGACAACCCGGACGTGCGGCGCGTGTATCTGGGCGAGCACTTCAGGCTGTGAGCAATCCGGGTCTTTCGCTGCGCGTGGCGCAGCACCTGTCGCTGACACCGCTGCTGCAGCAGTCGATCAAGCTGCTGCAACTGTCGGCGCTGGAGCTGGACGGCGAAGTCGAGCAGATGCTGGCCGACAACCCGTTTCTGGAGCGCGCCGACGACAGCGCCGCGCGCGAAGAGTTTGGCCTGCCGCGCGCCGACACGCGCGTGAGCACGGGCGATCGCGCCGGCGAGGCCGCCGACGATGCCAGCGATGACGCCGATCAGGCCGACAGCGAAGACAGCTATGCCGCGGGCGATCCGGCCGCCAGCGGCTGGGACGGCGACGGCAGCAGCGACATCGCGCCCGACGACGGCGAATGGGGCGGCGAAGCGCCCGCTGCGCACACCGGCGGCGCGGGCGCGGGCGATGACGGCGAAGAAGTTGACCCCGGCGAGCGCGCGCACGGGCAAGAGTCGCTTGCCGAACACCTGCACCGCCAGGCGCTGGCGCTGCGCCTGCCGCCAGAGGACATGGCGGCGCTGCGCTTTTTGATCGAATCACTGAACGACGACGGCTATCTGGAAGATTCGCTGGCGCAACTGGCCGCCACGCTGACCGAAGAAGGCGACGAGCTGGAGCAGCTGGAGCAACTGGTGCACCGCTTCACGCTGGCGCTAAAGCTGCTGCAATCGCTGGAACCGGCGGGCGTGGGCGCGCGCAACCTGGCCGAATGCCTGACGCTGCAACTGCGCGCCCGCCAGGACGAGCGCGGCCTGAGCGCGGCAGCCCAGGCGCAACTGGCGCTGGCGCTGAAAATCTGCGCCCAGCCCGGCTGCATCGACCTGCTGGCCAGGCGCGACGCAAAAAAACTGGCCCTGCTCACCAGCGCGCCCGAAGAAGACGTGCGCGCCGCCATGCATGCCATCACCCGGCTGGACCCCAAGCCGGGCCGCCAGTTTGCCGACGTGCAGCAAAACATCATCGTGCCCGATGTCATCGTCAGCGCCAGCGGCAGCGGCGCAGCCACGCGCTTTCGCGTGCAGATCAACCCCGACGTCATGCCCCGCCTGCGCGTGCACGACGCCTACGCCAGGGCGCTGCGCGGCAGCAAACGAGGCAGCCTGGAAAACCGCCAGGCGCTCACCCAGCGCCTGCAGGAAGCGCGCTGGTTCGTCAAGAACATCCAGCAGCGCTTTGACACCATCTTGCGCGTGGCGCAAGCCATCGTCGAGCGCCAGCGCAACTTCTTCGTCCATGGAGAGCTGGCCATGCGCCCGATGATCCAGCGCGAGCTGGCCGACGAAATCGGCGTGCACGAATCCACCATCTCGCGCATCACCACCGCCAAATACATGGCCACCCCGCGCGGCACCTTCGAGCTGAAATACTTCTTTGGCTCCGCGCTGGGCACCGAAGCGGGCGGCAACGCCTCCAGCACCGCCGTGCGCGCGCTGATCAAACAACTGATCGCCGCCGAAGACACCCGCAAACCGCTCTCGGACGGCCAAATCGCCGGCCTGCTCAAAGACCACGGCATAGACTGCGCCCGCCGCACCGTGGCCAAATACCGCGAAGGCTTGCGCATACCGATTGCCACGCTGCGCAAGGCCGGCGGGTGACCGCTGCCCCTTCCCCCCATGGGGGAAGGCCGGGATGGGGGCAGCAGCGTCACCACGTACACCACGTACATCACGTACAATGAACCTGTACAATTCAAAATCACCCACATGCCAGTCGAAACCACCTACAGCCAGGCCCGCGAGCAATTCAAAACGCTGCTCGATCGCGCCGTCAACGACCGCGAGGTCATCGTGGTGCGCCGCCGTGCAGGCGATGCGGTGGCGATGATCGCCGCTGACGAGCTGGCGGGGCTGATGGAAACCGCCCACCTGCTGCGCTCGTCCAAAAACGCCGAACGCCTGCTGACCGCGCTGCGGCGCGCGCGCGGCGGCAAAATCAAGCCGATGACGCTGACCAGCCTGCGCAAGGATGTCGGCCTTGACACGTAAGGCAGCGCGCGTTGCGGTTTTCCAGCCGGAATTCCTGGAAGACCTGCGCCACTGGGTACAAACCGAGCGGCGCACCGCCAACCGGCTGCTGGATTTGGTGCAAGCCGCGCTGCGCGACCCTTTTGACGGCATCGGCAAACCGGAACCGCTGAAATTCCTCGGCCCCGGCATCTGGTCGCGCCGCCTCACGCAAGAGCACCGCTGCGTCTATCTGGTCAAGTCCGGCCGCATTGAGTTCTTGCAGGGCCGCTATCATTACTGATACTTTTCAGAAAGCACATGTTCTTGCCAGAGCCTGATCAACTTGTCTCCTCGTCGTGACAAGCAGCAAGGTTCAAATTGACTGACCAACGGCCACGAGACATTGCAACCTAATGACCGCCAAGCCAAATCAGGCAACAGCTCTCTCGCGTTTTGCCGAATCGGTCCGCGCAAAGTTCTCCACCCATGCCACAGGCGAACCGGAAGACCAGCTCCGCGCGCCGTTCGAGCAACTGCTCAGCGAAGCTGGCGCGGAGCTTGGCATCAGAGACATCATTCCTGTCGGCGAAACCCCGTTGGCTAACAGCTTGGGACGGCCGGACTACAGCGTTACCCGCGGCAAGCTTTCATGCGGTTACGTGGAACTGAAAGCGCCCGGCAAAGGTGCCAACACCGCGCTCTACACCGGGCATGACAAGCAGCAATGGGCACGCTTTGGCAACTTGCCCAATGTTTTGTACAGCGACGGGCGCGAATTCAGTCTGTACCGCACCGGCAAGCAAGTTGGCTTTTTTGCATTGCCGCAAGATCCACGCGTCATCGGTGCGCAAGCAGTTGACAACGAAAGTCACAGGCAGCTCGCACTCTTGCTGCGCGATTTCCTTGAGTGGGAGCCTATCGTTCCAGGCAGCGCAAAACAGCTTGCCGAATACCTCGCACCGCTTTGCCGCAATCTGCGCGATGACGTACTGGACAGCCTGAAAAATCGTATCCCGGCGGTACAGGCCGCCGCGCAGGACTGGCGGCGCTATCTGTTTCCCGGCGCGGACGATGCGCGTTTTGCCGACGCCTACGCCCAAACCGTCACCTTCTCATTGTTACTCGTGCGTTCCAACGGCAGCGATACACTGTTCATTGACGAAGCGGTCAAGTCCCTCACGCACGCCAATAGCCTACTGTCGCGTGCGCTGAAAGTCCTGACCGACCCGCTGGTCAAGGAGCATTTGGGCTCCACGCTCGACGTGTTGATGCGCGTCATCAGCAAAGTCCCGGCTGGCACGATGAGCGGTGGCAGGCGCGACCCATGGCTCAACTTCTACGAAGACTTCCTTGCGGAATACGACCCCAAGCTGCGCCGCGACGCGGGTGTCTACTACACGCCTGTGGAAGTGGTCAAGGCGCAGGTCTGCATCATCGATAGCCTGTTGAAAGAAAAATTCGGCAAGAAATTCGGCTTCGCCACCGGCGGCGTCAATGTGCTTGACCCGGCGGTCGGTACCGGCACCTACCTTCTCGGCATCATTGAACACGCGCTGGAAACCGTCCGCGAAACCGAAGGACCGGGCGCCGTGGCTGCTCGCGCCGACTTGCTCGGCAGTTGCCTCTTTGGGTTTGAACTCATGGTCGGCCCATACGCCGTCGCATCGCTGCGTCTGACCCGCATGGTGCAGCAATACGGCGGACACCTTCCAGGCGATGGCGTGCAGATCATGCTCAACAACACGCTCGAATCGCCGCACGAAAAAATTCCCGAACTTCCCTTGCTCTACCAGCCCATCGGGCTTGAGCACAAACGCGCCAAGCGCGTCAAGGAAGCCGTGCCCGTGCTCGTCTGCCTCGGCAACCCGCCATACGACCGCCACGAAGCAGCAAAAAAGGAAAACAAGGCCATGACCGGCGGCTGGGTGCGATGGGGTGAAAGCAAGGACGGCTCGGACGCCATACTGGACGACTTCATCGCGCCAGTCAAAGCCGCGGGCAAAGGCGGCGATCTCAAGAATCTCTACAACCTCTACGTCTATTTCTGGCGCTGGGCCTTGTGGAAAACCTTTGAGCACGATCTGGCGCTTGGCCCCGGTATCGTCAGTTTCATCACCGCCAGTTCGTTTATCGACGGTGATGCATTCTTGGGCATGCGCCAGCACATGCGCCGCCTGTGCGATGAAATCTGGATCATTGACTTGGGCGGCGAAGGGCGCGGTACGCGCCAGGACGACAACGTGTTTGCCATTCAAACACCCGTTGCCATCACCATTGCCGCGCGTTACCGCGATCCGCATCCTGACAAACCGGCCAAAGTTCACTACACCCGCATTGAAGGCTCGCGGTCGGAAAAACTGCACAGGCTGGAGAGCTTGCAATCCACTGCCGGTTTGAAATTTGAAAGCGCTCCGGCAGCATTGGACGCGCCGTTTCGCCCTGCCGGGCAAGGCGCTTACTTTGACTGGCCTTTGCTGACGGATTTGATGCCGTGGCAACACTCCGGCATTGAAGCAAAACGCACATGGCCTATCGGGCCAACGCGTGAGGTACTGGAAAAACGATGGAAGCAATTGCTGGCGTCGCAAGACCGTGCGGCGGCTTTTCGAGAAAGCTCCGACATGCTGGTAACTGGCAAGTACCAGCAATTTCACCCCGCCAGTCAGGATACAAATCCAATTAGTGCGATCCCTCTTTCGGCCCAATGTCCAGTGCCGCAACCAGTTGGTTTTCGCAGCTTTGACAGGCAATACATCATCGCCGATGGCCGCTTGCTGGCACGGCCTCGTCCGCAACTTTGGCATAGCTGTTCGCCAAGGCAAATTTATTTCGCCAGTCAGCTTTCTTATCCGTTGGGAAATGGTCCTGTAGTGACTGTTGCAACTGGAGTCCCTGACAGACACTACTTCGCTGGACGCGGTGGCAAAGACATTGTCCCGCTCTACCGGGATGCCGAAGCCACGCAGCCCAATCTGCACCCGGAATTGCTGCGCAAACTATCCGAAGCCTATAAAACTTCCGTCATCCCGGAAGATTTTGCGGCCTATCTGTACGGTTTGCTGGCGCAGCCCGCATTTACCGCGCGCTTTGCCAAAGAGTTGGGAAATTGCGAGGTGCGCGTGCCGCTGACCGCCGATGCCGCTTTGTTTCAGCAGGTTGCTGACATGGGCCGAACGCTGCTTTATCTGCACACCTATGGCGAGCGGTTTCAGGGCGAACAAACCTGGCCGCAAGCCGTGACCAAATGCCTGCAAGCCGTACCAGGCAATGGCCTGCCAGAAGCCTGCCGTTACGATGAAGCCACAAAAATCATCCATGTGGATTCCGGCCAATTCGGCCCAGTGGACGCGGCTGTCTGGAATTACGAAGTTTCCGGCCTCAAGGTCGTTCAGTCATGGCTGGGCTACCGTCTTGCCAAACGCAAGGGCCGGAAGTCATCGCCTTTGGACGACATTACCCCGGCAGGATGGACGAGCGAGTTCACCAGCGAGTTTTTGCAACTGCTTAATCTGCTGGATCGCACGCTGGCGCTGCATCCCAGGCAGACGCAGTTGCTGCAAGCCGTGATAGCTGGACCGCTGCTGAAGGCGGATGATTTTTCTGCCGTCCAGCCACGGCTGCGCGCTGCACCGAAAAATTCAGCCGCGCAGGAAACCTTGGGGCTGTAAATCCGAGGTAGATGTTCAGATGGCTGGTATTGCGAATGCAGATTTGGCAAAAGTGCTTGAGGCGCGTGTTGACGGGCGCGCAAGGCCGGCGGGTGATGGCCCTGACAGGCTGCTGAAATACTGTTTTGAAGAGGAAATTTCGGCCCCGAAAAGGGTGTCTTACCCCTTACCCGCCTTGAAAAAACGCTTGTAGGCCGTTCTATGAGGTCATCCTTCTTGGCTCAAGACCCAGAAACCAGTATTTCAGCAGTCTGCTAAGGAACCTCTGAATAACCCTGAGTGAGTCGGCGCGCCTGGGTTTGGGATGGGCTGCGAGGCGCAAAGCGCAGCGATACCAAGTGGTATCGCGAGCATTTGCAACGAAGCAGACCGCCCAAAGCCAGGATGCGCCGGCCACGACAGGGTTGTTCAGAGGTTCCCTAAAGCGCCACGGCACAAAAACCGGACGGAGTCAGGATGCGCGTGCGGCCAATGCGGCCGCGTTGCAGCAGTCCGGCGCGGCGGTCGCCAGTTACGAGGTAATCAGCTTCGCCAGCCAGGGCCATGGCGGGCAAGAATGCATCGTCCGGGTCGTTGACTTCAATGCCCTCTGGCAGGGGCGCCAGCATATTCAGCACGATGGCGCGCTGCATGTTGTTGATCATCGCGCCAACCCGGTGCGGTTGAAGAACGCCATTGAACTTTGCGTAGCGGCTGGCGCGGCGCAGTTCATCGATTTGTCCGGCCGATGTCACCAATTCAAAACGGGCTTGCCGCCATGCCCGGTAAATGGCATCCGGCGCGCCGTGCGGCGAAATCAATGCACTGAGCAGTACGTTGGTGTCCAGCACGGCACGCATCAGTGCCTACGCGCCCATTGCACGGCCTCGTCAATGATGGCGTCCATTTCGGCCTCGCTCACGTTGGCGTTGGCGGTCTTGGCTTGCTCGACGGTACGCTCGAAGAGATAGTTGCGCACGGCTTGCTCGATAAAGCGCGACAGGTCGCCCTTGCGTGCACCGCCTTGCGCGGCAAGAAACATGCGCACGGACTGATCCATGTCTGGCGGTACGGTGATATTCCAGCGAATGGCGGTCATGGCATTGCTCGATGCTTGCTAGGAAATGGGTATTTATACATCCAACTTGCGCGCCGCCGGTCTGTCCTGCCTTTGTGATCCTTGCCTGAGACAATCCTCGTCACGCTTGTTTGCCGATTTGCAGTCAGGCCGCCAACATCTCCCCTGTCAACCCCCACATCATGCCCACCCGTATCGTTCAAATTTTTGCCCTGTTGATGGTTTTGTTCATCGCGCCGCCACTGGCCAATGCAAAGGACGAGAAGGGGCTGCTGACGGTTCAGGTGGCTGGCGTCGCGGATGCGGATATGGCGCAAGTGGCCAAAGTGCTTGCGGCGCGCGTTGACGGGCTGCGCAGCGGGTGGTTTGGATCGACTTCAACGCGCGTTGACGGCCACGCGATCACGGTGTTTGCGTCCGGCTGGCAACCGGATCGCGCGCTGGCTGAAGCGGCCGCCGTGTCTGGCCGCGAGCTGCGCTTCATGCTCGAGCAGCCGCCCATGTTCAAGCAGCCGCCATCAATTTTGCTTACCGAAGCCGACGTGGCCGACGCCATCTCACTGCCCGGGAGTGAACCAGGATTTTCCTTGCGCCTGCGGTTTAACGAATCCGGCGTTGAAAAACTCAAGGCGCGCAGCAAATCCATCGTTGGCCAGATGATGGTGTGCTATTGGAATGGCCAGGCCATCGTCAAGGCCCGGGTCGCGGGCGATCTTGCCGTGCGCACCATCGAGGTAGCCCCCATCAGCAAACGGGATGCCACCCTGATCGCCGCCGTGCTGAGCGCCGGGCCGCTGCCGCGCGGGACCACCCTGACCCTGGTGAAGTAATGCCCCAAACGCCCGGCCCCATGCTGACCCTGTTTTTGCCCTGCCCCGGCGGCGTGGAAGAATTTTTGGCCGGCGAAGTGCATGGCCTTACCGGCCTTGCCGGGCAGGACTTGCTTACGCTGCGCGGCGGGGTGCGCGTGCGCGGCGGCTGGGATGTGGCGCTGCGTCTTAATCTGCATTGCCGGCTGGCGCAGCGCGTGCTGATCGAGCTGGCGCAAGCGCCCTGCCGCGATGAGCAGGACTTGTACCGGCTGGCTTTTGACGTGGCGTGGGAAGACTGGTTTACGCCGCGCCAGACTTTCCGGGTGGACGTAAGCGCGCAAGCCAGCGGGCTGCGCAGCCTGAACTTTGCCGCCTTGCGCATCAAGGACGCGCTGGCCGACCGCTTTCGCCAGCGCGCCGGCGGCGTGCGGCCCAGCGTGGACACCAGCGCGCCCAACGTGCGCGTGCAGGCGCACCTGACGGCCGAGCGCGCACAGCTGTACATCGACACCAGCGGCCAGCCGCTATTCAAGCGCGGCTGGAGGCAAGACAAAGGCGACGCGCCGCTGAAAGAAACACTGGCCGCCGCCATGCTGGCCGCGTGCGGCTGGTGGCAGCCCGCCGCGCGGCGCGTATCCGCGCTGCCGCTGTACGACCCGTGCTGCGGATCGGGCACCATCGTGATCGAGGCGGCGCAACTGCTGCTGGGCCTGCCCGCCGGCAGCCAGCGGCGCTTTGCCTTCGAGCAGCTGCGCCCATTTGACGCCGCCCGCTGGAACGCTATCAAAAAAGAAGCTGCCGGCGCTTGTCCAGCAAGCGCTGGCGGCCAAAATGATGCTGAAACGCCGGGCGTGCGGATATTCGGCAGCGACGTGGCCCACCGCATGGTGGACTTTGCCCAGCGCAATGCCGCGCGCGCTGGCGTGGCCGCTGCCGTGCAACTGCGCGGCGGCGACGCGCTGCAACGCCTGCCACCGGCCAGCCAGCCGGGCGTAATCCTGATGAACCCGCCCTATGGCGAGCGCATTGCCGCCGCCGGTGTAGCGGGCGCCGCCGCCGCCCGCACGCGCGGGCGCGAGGCGTTTCAAACCGGCCCGCTGGCGCGCCACGGCGCCAATGCCGATGCCGACGCCGACGCCGCTGGCGACGAATTTTTTACCCGCCTGGCCGCGCACTGGAAAACCCATTACGCCGGCTGGACCGCCTGGGTACTAACACCCGACCGCAAACTGCCGGGCCGCCTGCGCCTGAAAGAAACGCGCCGCGTGCCACTGTGGAACGGCCCCATCGAATGCCGTCTGCTGCGCTTTGATTTGGTGGGGCGGTGAATGGTTGCAATATTTATGATAGCTGCCAGCGCTTGATCAGCAAACTTTTGCGATTGAAAACACATGATTGGCGACATACCTCAGACTCGTCATTCCCGCGCAGGCGCATCGGCGCTAACTTTTCTTTTCCCGTTTACGGGGCAGGGGAGATGGCCGGCCGTAGGCCGGTAGCGGCGCATCTGCAAGCGCGATGCAAGAATCAAGCGCCCACCAGCCTTCGGCTGGCCCTCTCCCCAACCCTCTCCCACAAGTGGGAGAAAACTGCCCAAGCGCATGCCCAACTTCGCTTAAGTTAGCGCCGATGCGCACAGGCGGGAACTGCGCGGGAATGACGAAGGAAAAGTTTCTTTGCTTCCTTCTGAGGTATGTCACCAGTCAGGTGAAATCAACCACAAATCTTTACACATCAAGCGCAAGCAGCTATTGATTTTGTATGGGCGAAAAATCTTTCGCCCCTGCATTGCTGGTGGCCACAGTCCGCACCGCACAAAAAAGAGGCCGCGCCAAGCGGCCTCTTGGCTCAAGCGCGGCAGCGCTTACGCCTTGCGCCGCATGGCAAACGCCATTGCGCCCATGAGCAGCGCCAACAGCGCCAGCGCCCATTGGCCCAGCGTGGGCACGGCGGTGGTGGTGCTGCTGGTGAGGGCGCGGATCGTGATGCTGAAGTACACGGGCGCGGAAGCGCCTGCGGCATTGCTTGCCGTCGCGCTAAAGCTGACGGTCGTGCCCGCAGCCGCTGCCGGTGGCGTGCCCGACAGCACGCCGGTGTTTGAAATCGACAGCCAGGCCGGCGCGCCGGTCAGCGCCCAGCTTGTCGGGCTATTGGATGCCGCCAGCGTCGCGCTGTAGGGCGCGCCCGCCGTGGCGTCAGTCAGCGCGCCCGCGGGCGTGACGATGACAGGCGCCACCGGCGCCGGGGCGTTTACCGTCACCTGCGCCACGTTGCTGGCCACACTTGTCGCGCCGGTGCTGCTTACCACGCAGTAGTAGTAATACGGGCTGCCCGCCGCCGTCAGCGTGGTGGGAATGTTGAACGAGGCGTTGGTAGCCCCCGTAATCGCCGTGCCGCCCGTGTTGCTGTTGGTCGTGTTGCTGTACCACTGGTAAGTAAGCGTGCCCGCCGGCGTGACGGACGCGGCCACCGACAGGCTGCCCGCAATGGCGCCTTGCGTCACCGTGGTGCTGGCTACCGGCTGGGTGTTGATGGTGATGGTGGGCGCGATGCCCGTCACCGTCAGCGTGGCCGGGTGGCTGAAGTAGTGGACGTAGTTGCCCGGGGCGCCCACGTCTTCCACGATGGCTTCACAAACGTGCTGGTTGCCGTTCATGGCCGCTGTGACGGGGTTGCGGGTCAGGCTGTCATTGTTCAGGCCCTGCGAGGCGCCGCCAATCAGCCAATCCCAGGCCAGCGCGCCGCCGCCCGCCGCCAGGGTTGCGCTGCACGTGAAGGTGGCGCTGCCGCCCACGGCGGCCGATTGGCTGGTGGGGTGCGTCAAGCTGGTAAGGCCAGCGCCGTCGCTGCCGGTGGAGCCGCCTTGGCCGATGTTCGCGCCCGCGCCGCCCGTGCCGCTGCCGCTGCCGCCCGTGGCCGTGACCGTGCCGGTGGTGTTGATCGTGATCATGCCTGCGGCGGCAGGCGTGGTGGCGCCGCCGCCACCGGAGCCTATGCCCGCGCCGCCGCCGTAATCGATGTTGCCGGCGGCTCCACCTACGGCGGTCACATTGGCGTTGCCAGTGATCGTGATGGCGCCGCCCGCGCCGCCGCCACCGCCCGCGCTGCCGCCGCCGCCGATGCCTGCGCTGCCACCTCTGCCGCCGGTGGCCGTGACCGTGCCGCCGTCGATGAGGATGGTGCCGCCGCTGCCGCGGTAACTGCCGCCGATGCCCGCGCTGTAATAGCCGCCATTGGCCGTGACCGTGCCGCCGTGGACGGTGATGGTGCCACCGTCGCTGAGAAAGCCAAGGCTGCTACCGCCGCCGATGCCCGCGCCGTAATAGCCGCCGTTGGCCGTCAGGCTGCCCGTGCTGGCGGCGGTAACGGTCAGCGCCGCGCCGGCTGGCACGTACAGACCCGCGCAATTGTTGCCACTGGCCAGCGTGTTGGCGCCGGTGAGCGTCAGATTCACCGTCGCGCCGTCCATGTCAAACGCGCAGGCGTCGACGGTGGCGCTGACGTTGATGTAGACCCCATTGAGCGTGATGTTGGCCGTGACGCCGGAATCGACCACGATGGTGTCGGTGGTGGTGCTGGCCACTCCGTTCATGGTGAGGGTGTAGGTGCCGGACGTTTGGATGTGCAGTTTGTCGCCCGCCCAACCCGTGCCCGCCGTGGGCGAGACCGCCAGTTGCCCCGCCGCCTGCGCCAGACCGGGCAGCAGTACGAGCGCGCCAGCGAGCGCAAGGAGGAAAGAGCGGAAACGGGAGAAGAGGGGGAAAGAAAAGAGCCGCCCGGGAAGAGAGGCCGGGGAAGGGGAAAGAGTCTTGTCTGGTAAGTGAGCGCTAACTATTGGGGGG
>Ga0209628_10000167_pt1 | contig 36922 bp, 29 predicted proteins | sample TergutCu122P4_FD_187285 | JGI IMG/M metagenome (GOLD analysis project Ga0209628, IMG submission 187285) | Cubitermes ugandensis P4 segment gut microbial communities from Kakamega Forest, Kenya - Cu122 P4 (SPAdes) (version 2) | ecosystem: Host-associated > Arthropoda: Insects > Digestive system... | reverse complement strand
TGGTCGTGCTTTTTCTTCCGAGGGGAAGAGAGCGAAAGCGGCGTTCTTTGGTTCCTTTTTGCCAAACATTGGCCGATCCGCAGTTGGGGCAGACAAGCTGGGACGCTCCGACAGCGACGAAAAATTCAATACCGCCGGAGACGATTTTTTGCCGAAGGTAGGTATAGCCTCGAATGCCGTGCATGTGATATAATAGCGTAGCGGACATGATTTACTCCTTTCAAAGAAAATGTATGGTAACTCCTTCTATGAAAGCAACTTGTCCGCGTTTTTCAATAACCTATGGGAAGGTACGCACTTTCCCGATGAACCAAAAAAATCGTTAAATTATTGATAATACCGTGAAACTTGGATAGAATGGGAGTGTAATAGCAATATTTCTCTGGAGGAATCAAAATTTGACTGAAAATGAAATTGGCACTATCGTCGTTGACACCGTGATCCATTTGCACCAGGATTTGGGGCCAGGTTTGTTGGAGTCGGTTTATGAGGCGATTCTTTCAAGGCGTCTCGCAAAGCGAGGTATTCGTGTTCAACGACAAGTCAGTATCCCAATCGAATTCGATGGAGAGCGATTCGACGAAGGTTTTCGCGCGGACATCATCGTCGAAGGAAAAGTTATTCTCGAACTGAAATCAGTGGAAAAACTCAACCCTGTTCACAAAAAACAATTGCTCACTTACCTGAAATTAACCGGAATGAAACTTGGCTTTGTGTTGAACTTCGGTGAGGAGTTGATGAAAACTGGCATCGTCAGAACCATTAACGGCCATTTGGATTAATTTTATTTTCTCACAAAGGCACGAAGACGCAAAGAAAAGTTTGAAATCCAACTCCTTTGCGTCTTCGCGCCTTTGTGAGAGAAAAAAAACGTTTTAAGTAAAAAGCACAATGTCGTATGAAGTCGTCATGGGCCTGGAGGTTCACGTGGAACTGGCCACCGAATCGAAGCTGTTTTGCGGGTGCTCTGCCAAGTTCGGGGCGGAGGCGAATGAGAATGTTTGTCCCGCTTGTGCCGGGATGCCGGGGATGCTGGCGGTGCTTAACAAGAAAGCGGTGGAACTGGGGATCGCCGCCGGAATTGTTACCAACAGCGAAATTACGCCGAAAATCACGTTCGATAAAAAGAATTATTTTTACCCCGACCTGCCGGCCGGGTATCAGATCACCCAGTGGTTTGCCCCGATCTGCCGGAACGGTTGGGTGGAGATCGAAACCGAAGCGGACAAAAAAAGGATCACCCTCAAGCAGATTCATATCGAGGAAGACGCGGGGAAGTTGGTGCATGACACCAGGTCCGGAACGTCGCTGGTAGACTTTAACCGGACCTCGGTGCCGCTGGTGGAGATTGTGAGCAACCCGGACTTCCGGACGGCGGCGGAGGTGGTCGCTTACCTGGAAAAGTTGCGGTCGCTGTTGAGTTTTGCGGGCATTTCCGACTGCAAAATGCAGGAAGGGTCCATGCGGTGCGACGTGAATCTCTCCGTCCGCCCGGTCGGTTCGGACAAGCTGGGAACCCGCACCGAGATGAAGAACATGAACTCGCTTAAAGCGATTGCCGCCGCGATTGCTTACGAGTCGCAACGGCATATTGACGCCCTGGAAACGAAAAGCGAGGTTTTAGTACAGGAAACCCGTGGTTGGAATGACACCAAGGGGGAAACCTTTTCCATGCGAGGCAAGGAAGACGCGACCGACTACCGGTACTTCCCCAACCCGGAGATTATGCCGGTTGTGATCGACGCAAAGTGGATTGACACCATTCGAGCGTCATTACCCGAAACGGCGGACGCCAAGTTTCAGCGGTTGACGCAGGAGTTGAGCTTGTCGGAATATGACACCAAAATCATCACCGGCAGTCAAAGGCTTTCCCGTATTTTTGACGAAGCGACGCGGCACTTCAACAAGCCGAAGGAGGTCGCCAACTGGATCATCGTCGAACTGCTCGCCATTGCCAAAGGGGACAACAAAGGGGAGGACGATATTGAGATCGATTGCCAAAAGTTTGCCAAGCTGATGGAACTGGTGGACCGCAAGACGATCAACCGCAACGTGGGGAAAAAGTTGCTTGCGTTGGTGCTCAAGGAAAACATTGATCCTGCCCTCCACGTCGAGGAGAACAAGCTCGGCATGGTCAGCGATACCGAAGCGATCCGTGAAGCCGTTCAGACGGTTTTGTCGGAAAATCCGAAGTCGGTCAACGATTACAAAAGCGGCAACCAAAAAGCAATCGGGTTCCTTGTCGGTCAAATTATGAAAAAACTGGGCGGAAAAGCGGACCCACAGATTGTCAATCGTCTGCTTGTCGAAAACCTCGCCGGACCGCCCTTTTAGCCGGTACGCCGCGTTCCCGTCATCAACGGGGAAGCGTAATTTCGAGCGGTTGATTCACCCCGACACGCCAGTTGCTCACAGTGAGTTTATTCATGCTGTCGCTTCGATAAATCGTGATTTTTCCTTGCGGAGGAAGTTCGCAAACCACTCCCCCGGCCTGGACTTGGCACGGAATATCACTTTTGTTCACCAGTACCAAAAGTCCCGGTTTTGAGGTCATTGTAACACACGCCTTGAACAGCTTTTCAAGCCATTCCTGACGTCCGATCACCATTCCCGCCGCAAACGCAATCGTACGCTTGGCAAAAAACGCTTCCCGGACGGAATCGTAACTACGCTCTTTCGCAAGAATCAGCGTCATGGGCCGAAGCGGATTCTGGTATCCGTATCTGTCCCACTCGCTTGGGTGGATGTCGCTGTCGCCCATCATTGCAAGGTCCCGCTCAATACACCACTGCATCGCGACAGGATAGAACGAAAATCCGTTGAAAACTTCGACGCCGTGCAGGTGTCCTTTTTGGTAAATCTCTTCATGCTCGTCCGTGAAACGCATCGGCCCATCGGGAAACCCGAAATTCGGATTCACCGCACCGGGATGATTCCACTGTATGAAAGCTCCCTGTTCGACCGCGACGGCAATCATTTGTCGCCAGTCGTCCACAACGGCGGCAACCGGATTGGCGTCTTTGAGAAAGAGGGCGTTGAAATGTCCCGGCGGCATACGTTTGGTGATTTCCACCGCACGCACCAGAATCAGGTTCTTTTCGTCCGCCACCGGCTTTGCGAGATCGTAAGCGATGTTGTAATCGTCGTTTTTATCGAGTAGCTTGATCCCTGTACCATTACCGCCAAAATGCGGACGGTATTCGACGTGATCGGTGATGGCGATGACGTCAAGCCCGTTATCGACCGCCTCGGCAACGCGGTCTTTCGGCAAGACCACACCATCGGAAAAAACGGTGTGAATATGGAAATCCCCTTTCAACACCTTGTATTCCCCCACATCGGGAATGGTAATGACACGAGGCGGTTTTTTTTTCGGAAGGACCTCTCCAAACTGAACGGTAAACGAACCGTCGGGCGGTGGACTCGCAGCCGGTTCGTTCTGCCCGAAAGCAAACGAAAACGAGGTTACGACAACGGCTCCAAGCAAAGCCAACTGTTTCAAAAAATGACGGCAATCAAAAAACATGGTAATTGAGTGGTTGGAAGATTCATTTCATGGCGTTGGCGGGACCTGACCGCCAAACGCAACAGCCAAGAGTATAACAGAAACCATCGGACCGGGCAATAAGATGGGTTTTTATTCGGCGGTGGAAAAAGAATAACAGAGCCGCACTCGTAAGATTGCGAGAAAACCAACGCAATATTACGACTGCGGCTCTGTTAATTCATTACCGTCCAATTACCAAACAGGCGTTATGTCCGCCGAAGCCGAAGCTGTTGGTAATGGCGATGGAGCACTTCTTTTCTCTGGCGACCAGCGGCGTGTAGTCCAAATCGCACGCCGGGTCCGGGTTTTCCAGGTTGATCGTCGGCGGTATGACACCATCCCGGAGCGTCAGGAGCGTCAAAATCGCCGCGACCCCGGCACTGCCGCCGAGGAGGTGTCCCATCTGGCTTTTGGTACTGGAAATCGGTATCTTTTTCGCCAAGTCCCCAAACGCCAGCTTGATCGCCGCCGTCTCCGCCAGATCGCCAAGCGTGGTGCTGGTGCCATGAGCGTTGATGTAATCGATTTTGGCCGCATCGACCCTGGCGTCATTCAAAGCAAGCGTCATCGCCCTTGCCGCTTCAAGCCCTTGTTCGTCTGGCTGCGTAATGTGCGTTCCGTCGGAAGTGACACCGGCACCGAGGATTTCGCCGAGAATTGCGGCACCACGGGCTCTGGCGTGTTCCTCGGATTCCAGTACGAGAATTCCCGCTCCCTCGGAAATGACGAACCCGTCCCGGTCCTTGTCAAACGGACGGCTGGCCCGCTGCGGATCGTCGTTTCGTTCGGACAATGCCCGCATGGCACAAAATCCGGACATTCCCAGTTTGGTCAGAGCCGCTTCGGTACCGCCGGTGATGACGACATCGACGGCACCACGGCGAATCAGACCGATGGCGTCACGGATCGCATTGGCCCCGCTGGCACAAGCGGTGGACACGGCGTAAGACGGACCGGTCAGTTGATATTGGATCGAGACCTGCCCGGCGGCGGCGTTCGGCATGATCTTGGGGATCGTGAACGGTGACACCCTTGACGGTCCCTTGTCGATGAGCTTCTGGTGTTGCACCTCGATTTCGGCCAATCCGCCGACACCGCTTCCGATGATCGAGGCGCAACGGCTCCGGTCTTCTTTCGTGAAATCGAGGCCGGACAGCTTGACCGCTTCCATCGCGGCAACGACGGCGTACTGGACGAAACGGTCGATTCGCTTTGCCTCATGCGGGTCCATGTAACCGTCGGTGGTGAAGTCAAGGCATTCTCCGCCGATTTTCGAACGAAAAACCATCAAAGATTCCTCGGAAATCGGGCGGATGCCGCTTTCGCCTTCGCAAACCTTCTTCCAAACCTGCTCGACCTGACAGCCAAGCGGCGTAACCAAACCAATCCCTGTTATAACGGTACGCATAGTTTTTAATTACGAATTACGAATTACTTGTACTCAAACCGTAAACAGATGGTAACTCAAAACAGTAGAGGAAATAGGAAATAGGGTAAAAAAAGTCTCTCCTATTTCCTATTTCCAATTTCCGATTTCCTTAATTTTCAACACTTTTTCCGATTTCATAACCAATCCGTTTACACTATGAGCTTGTAAATTACGAATTACGAATTGCGAATTACGGGCTTATGTCCCGGTTCGTAATTCGTAATTCGTAATTCGTAATCATTTCGCTTCGACTGCCTTGGTGATATGTTCGACGACCTGGCCGACGGTGGTGATGTTTTGTGCGTCTTCTTCGACGATGTCGATGTCGAACTCGTCCTCAAACGCGATCATCAGCTCGGCAATGTCGAGCGAATCCGCTCCGAGATCGTTGGCAATGTCCGTCTTGTCCGTCACCGATTCCTTGTTGACACCAAGTTGATCGGCAATAATACTGGTAACTCTTTCTTGAATGGAAGCCATAGTTTTTTAAATGAGAAATGAGAAATGAAAAATGAGAAAGTCGGAAATGAGAAAAGAGAAAAATAATTTCTCATTTCTCATTTCACATTTCTCATTTAAACTGTGAGTCCTCCGTCGACGACCAACGTTTGGCCGGTGATGAAGGATGCCTGTTCGCTTGCGAGAAACAAGACGGCGTTGGCGACGTCAATCGGTTGACCGAGCCGTCCGACGGGCGTTTTGTCTTTCGCTCCCGCCAAAATCAGCGGGTCAAGTTTTGCGGTCATGTCCGTCTCAATAAAGCCGGGCGCAATCGCATTAACGGTAATGTTCCGGTTCGCCAATTCGAGGGCGACCGTTTTCGTAAAAGCGATCAAACCGGCTTTCGAGGCACAATAATTCGCCTGGCCCCGATTGCCGATCAGTCCGCTCACGCTGGAAATGTTGATGATTCGACCGTATTTCGCTTTCCGCATCGGCTCGGTCAAAGCCCGGGTCATCAGGAACGTTCCCCGCAAATTGACGGCGATCACGCTGTCCCACTGCTCGTCGGTCATACGCCGCAAAAGCATATCCTGGGTGACACCGGCGTTGTTGACGAGGATATCGACCTTTTGAAATTTCTCCAAAATCTCCTTAACCGTTTTTTCAACGGCGTCCGTAATCGTGATATTGACGGGAAACGGTTCCGCATCGCCGCCGCTGGAGCGGATGCCATCGACAACTTGCGCAAGCAGTTCGACATTGGTGCCAATACAGGCCACCTTCGCCCCGCGTGTGGCCAGACATTGAGCAATGGAAAGTCCAATCCCCCGGGTTGCCCCGGTCACAACGGCCGTCCGGCCAGTTAGGTCTACTTGTAACATCTTTATTTTAAATGAAAAATGAAAAATAAAAAATGAAAAATAGGGAAAAGGAACATGAAAAAAATCGTTTACGCAAGATATTTTTCATTTTTTATTTTTCATTTGTTTGATTATCTGCTTTCAAGGTAGAGCGTATCGGGACAAAAATCCTGGCCATCGGGCCATTCGACGGTGCCGGACACAGGGCGAACTTTCGCAAAGTACACCGGATCGCCCAGCGGCTTGAAAAAATCGTACCGAAAGTGCGGCTTCGCATCAAAAAACCGCACCTCTCCGTTCTCAAAAGTCAATCTTAACACAAAATTTTCCAGCGGCTCCACTTCGCAAACAGCCGGATTCATTTGCATTTTTGGCTTTGTTCTTTTCAGCTTACCTATTCTATTTCACGAAAAAATTTATGGGAAAGTTGTCTGGCCGCATGAACGACGGCAACAACCTGAATTTCGTTTGTTTTTTTAAGGAAACGGTAAATAATCCGGTAATTGAAAACATGAATTTCACGATATCGCTTGGCTTTCATTTCCGGGATAAAAGCACCAATTTCGGGAAAATCCAATAATCGGCGTACTGTCCTTAAAATCTCAGCGACAACTCGTCGCGATTGAAAAGTGGAATTCTGGGCAATGTATTCTCGTATTTCCCTGAGGTGTATTCGAAAAGTTTGAGTGAAATACACTTTGATCACTTCTAAAACTCCCCCAAAAACTCTCTTTCTATCTCTTCAAGGGAAACAAATCGTCCGTTTTCAATATCTTCTTCTCCTTTGGCAATTTCAGTCAAAACGTCAATGTGGTACTGAATCTGTTCCCATGTAGCGTCGTCCGGTAGTCGATTGACGAGGGACTTGACCAAACCTTTCGGGGACTCTACACCTGTTCGAGGTTTTACGAATGGCTTGGAATCACGCTTGATTTTAGGTTTTGTCAGAGTGGTACTCATTATTCTTATTCTTAAATATCAACGCCTTGACAATCCACTTTACGCTCAATCCGTTTGAGCAGTCCCCGGAGGACTCTTCCGGGGCCGATTTCGAAAAATTGGTCGAATTCCCGCTCCAGAAGGTATCGCATGGACTTTTCCCACTGGACCGGCTGGAGGATTTGCTTCATGAGGATTTGCCGGATTTCGTCAGGGGCCGTATGCGGTTGAGCGTCCACGTTGCTAATCACCGGGATTCTTGGCGGCTGTATGGTGATCGCGTCCAGTGCTTCGGCGAGTTTGTCGACCGCCGGCTGCATCAGCGGCGTATGAAACGCCCCGGCGACGGCAAGCGGTAAGGCCTTCATCGCTCCCGCCGGTCGGGCAAGTTCGGCGACTCGTTCGCAGGCTTCGTTGGTGCCGGAAACGACAATATTGCCCGGACAAAGGATATTGGCGACCTGCAAAACGCCGGTTCCTCTCGCTTTTTCGCAAAGTTCTTCGACCTGCGGCAGTTCGAGACCAAGGATACTGACCATGCCGCTGGGAACGGCGTCGGATGCTTCCTGCATCGCTTGGCCCCGCTTTTGGACGAGGCGGAGACCGTCCTCAAACCGGATCGCCCCGGAAAAAACCAGAGCGGTGTATTCGCCGAGACTCAAACCGGCGGCGGCTTGGCAATTTTGGAACTTTTGCGGCTCCTGCTCTTTCAAGATTTCCAGGGAAGCGATGCTGACCAGAAAAATCGCCGGTTGGCTGTGAATTGTGGAATCGAGTTCCTCAGCTGGCCCTTCAAAGCAGAGCCGGGCAATGTCGTAACCAAGCAGATCGTTGGCCTGTTCGAACAGGGCCTTGACGGCGGAGCGGGACTGAAAGATTCCGCGTCCCATTCCCACGGTTTGCGCACCCTGACCGGCAAACAAAAAGGCGACCTTACCCATTGTTTTGAAAAATTGGAATATACGGTATGACGAGAGTATTCTTCATCCCTGAAGAGTCGGTTAGTTTAGTCCATTTCCACGACCTCACGTCCCATGTAGGTGCCGCACTTGGGGCAGATGACATGGGTGGGGATAGCCGTATTACACTCGGAACAAATCGTGCGTTCGACCGGTTTTTTATGATCGTGCGCCCTCCGGGAACCGGATCTCGCGTTGCTGTGTTTACGTTTGGGGACCGCCATGATAGGAAAGGTTCGTAAGTCTAAAGGGAACTTAATTGAAATATTGGGCGTAAGTGTATCCTTTCTATCGGGAAAGTCAACGGGGAATTTGAGGAAAATGACAAAATTTTAAGAAATGTCAAATTGAGGGTAGAGGATAGAGAACAGAGGATAGAGGTTTAGATGACTATCCTCTATCCTCTACCCTCTATCCTCTACCCTCTATCCTCTACCCTCTATCCTCTACATCGCCGATTCCAGATTCGTGTCAAAACGCACGAGGATCAAATTCCAGGTGCTGTTGGAACGCGGCGAGCGGTAAAATGTGAATACCCATGACACGGGAGCCTTATCGTGTTTCGTCAGGTACTTCAAGAGTATTACATCTCGCCCGACCGGTTTTGCTCCGATTTTTTCGCAACCGTGCAGTTGACCGATTTCCGAACTGGAAAGTTCCATAAATCTTGTGCTCATGTTGTCAACCGCACTGGTCGAAGTTCTCGGTGTCGAAGAATCTTCCTGAAAAATTTCTTCAAACACCGCCGTCGTTTTCGCCAGGGTGCCGGCTTGTTCCAAATCGCGGAAGAATGTTTCCACCCGTCGATCCAGCAACTCTTCCGTACTGGAAACCGTCGATTGCTGAGCGCGAAGTTGCCCAAAAGGAACCAAAAAACGATTCCCCAAAATTGCCAAAAAAATGGAGAAAACAACGAACAGGAAAATAGAGGATTGTTTTTTCATTATGGAAAACAGGTGATAAGTGATAAGGGATAAGTGATAAGTGATAAGTGATAAGTGATAAGTGATAAGTGATAAGTGATAAGTGATAAAAACACTTATCACCTTATCACTTATCATTTTTTTTTACGCTTCTTCAAGTACCGTAAAACCGATGGCGTCGGCCAATTCGAAGATTTCCTTCTTCAGATCGCCGTAAACCGTAACACGGTGCCAACCCCATTGGTCCCATTCGGAGAACAGTTTTTCAAAATCACCGGACACTTCCGCACAGATTTTCGTGCGGCAGGCACGGTCTTCGTAAGAGTTGGCGACGGCAACCGCCTGGTGGAACAGAATCCGCTTGCCGATCATGTCGAACTCAATCGTCGTCGTCATGTAACCGGTCGGTGCCAGGGATCGAAGGCTGGCCCCTTGCCGATCTTCCGAGTGCGTCAAAATTTCGTAACTGTTGGTCGGACCGTCCGGCCCAAACATCTTGGTCGAAGCGACACAATGGGCGTAGATGATCTGCCGCGTCGCCACGTCCATGACCGGATCGGAAATGAAGCCGGGCCGCCCCTGGGTCATTTTCGTCAAGACGGCCATCGTCAGGGCGGAACGAATATCGCACTCGCAACCGCCGACCAGGGCCATGTTGCACAGTTCAAAGAAGCCCAGGCACGGGTAAGCGAAAATGTGACCGCCGTAAAAACCGCCAAGACAGTTCACCGTGATCCCCATCGCCCCATGCTCGTCGAGAAGGGCTTTTTCGGCAAGGAACATCGCCGCTGATTTGAAAAGTTCCTCGTCGGTGATCCCATTCTCGATTGTTACCGCTTCTTTTTTCCAACGGTCAACGATCTTTTGGGCTTCCGTTTTTTCCGCCATCGCTTTGTCCCAGGCGGCGTTCAAGTCGGCAAACGGCAGTTCGACAATGTCCATGCCGAATACCTCTTTGGCGGCACCGGCGTACTGGTGCCACGGCTGCCCGATGGTAAGGATTTTGACCCCTTTAAGTTCTTCCAGCAGTTTTTCCGTCGAAAGGCAATTCACCTTGTCCTCGACGATTTTCAACTCTTTGTTGTACGGTTTGGTTCGTTCCTTGCGGACATTTTCGACGGCGGCGACGAATTCCTTCGGCGTTCCCCCTTTGGCAATGACTTCAAAACAGCGGGCCGCTTCGAGAATATCGCTGAACTGGGACGACGCGATGAAACTGGCGTTTTCCGATTTTGCCCGAAGGAGTTGGGCGGAGTAAACCAAAAAACCACCGCTTCCGGCGTAGGAAAAATCGCAGTAGAGTGTCGGCTTGCCCGTGGCGGCGACGGGCTGAATCACCGGATTCCAACAGTTCATTTGGAAAACAATGTACCCGTGAACTTGGTCGCCGTCTTCTGCGAGAATCTGGTTGGCGGCGTCTGCACCGTTGGCAAGCGAAGAGACAAACTCGACCTCGGGCAGGACCTTTTTCAGACCGCTCATGTAATCGTCCATGACCGGACGGAAATCAAATCCGATGTTCGGCCAGTCGGGCCTGTTTTGGACATCGGCGTGAAGCGAGAAGAACACGCGGATTTTCATTTTTTTTCCGGTTTCTTGGGCGAAAACGGGCTTGGCAGGTGAAACGGCCGTAACTCCGGCGGCAGCGGCAAGGGCACCGGCGGCGACAAATTGACGACGGGAAAGACCACAACAGACGCAGCCGGACTGATGTTCATGCGACATGGGAATACTCCTTGAAAAAGTAGGACGGATGATCTGAGCGACTTGCTCAACGTAACTCTATTATGGAAAATGGAAAAGAAAAAAGCAAGAGAGGCTCTCAAAGTAAACCCAATCAGAACCACGCACAATCAGAGCCGCGCACGGAGTAAGCGGTGCCCCCGGTGGTAGCGTGAAAACCGCTTACTCCGTGCGCGGCTCTGATTGTACGCGGTTGGAATTTCTTTTACGATTGCGGTTCGGAAGCGGCACGGGCCAACTCTTCGTAAAAATCCAAATATTGTCGTGCGCTGCGGGTCCAAGACCAATCCAATTTCATGCAGGTCAACATGATTTGACGCCAAATCCCGGGGCGGTCACAAAAACAATGCAATGCCCGCCAAAGAGTGAGATTCAATTCGTGCGCCGACTCCAAAACGAAACTGAAGCCGCTCGCCGTTCCGTCGGCAATCGTCGCTTCATTGGTGTCTACGACCGTGTCGGCCAAACCGCCTGTCTCGTGAACAATCGGGATCGTTCCGTAAAGCTGGCTGTACATCTGGTTTAGTCCGCACGGTTCGTATCGGCTCGGCATGAGAAACATGTCGCTGCCTGCCTCGATTTTGTGTGCCAGTTCATTGGAAAACGTCAACCGAACCGCAACGTTCCGGGGAAATTCCGCTTGCAACTGCGCAAGTTGATTTTCAATGTAGGAATCACCGGAACCCAAAAAACAGTATTGAACATTGTGATTACGGATCCAATCCGGTGCGGTTTCCAAAATCAAATCGATCCCTTTTTGCGAGGCAAGCCGTCCGACAACCCCCAAAAGCGGCGTCTCGGGGTTTTCGTCCAAGCCCATCTCTTTTTGAAGCGCAGCCTTGCAAATCGGTTTCTTTTCGAACACGTCTTCGGTCGTAAACGGAGCGGCGATAAACGGATCCGTCCCGGGATTCCACGCTTCCGTACAAATACCGTTAAGGATTCCCCGCAATGAGTCTTTGCGATACTGTAACACCGATTCCATCGCACAGCCGTATTCCGACGTCTGAATTTCCTGGGCGTATCGCGGACTGACCGTGCTGATCCCATCGGCGAACACCACGCCGGTTTTGAGCATGTTCAGCTTGCCGTGAAACTCCATCTTGTCGAACGTAAAGTATTTCCAATCAATCCCGGTCAGCGGCATATCCCAATGCCAAAAGATTCCCTGATATGCAAGATTGTGGATCGTGTGAAGCGTTGCGATTTTCGAGTAGAGCGGCTTGTCTCGGTAAAAAATCTTCAAATAGGCCGGAACCAGACCGGTCTGCCAGTCGTTCGTGTGAAGTACGTCGATCTCCCACTGCATCGCGTCGATCAATTCCAACACGGCTCGGGAAAAGAAAACGAACCGTTCGCAATTGTCGCCGTAATCCTGCTCATTTTCGTTGTAAAGTCCTGCCCGGTCAAAATAGTGATCGTTTTGGATCAGGATAACTTGAACGTCGGAATTGGGAATACGGCTTTCCAAGAGATTGCCTTTGACGACCCTGTCATTGACCGGGACCGCGATTTCGGTGTGCAAATCGGTAATCGGCTGCCCGGATTGAAACGCTTGCCGATAAGCCGGAAGAACGACGCGAACGGTGTTCCCCAACTTGGCAAGAGCTTTGGGGAGTGAATTGCTCACATCGCCCAAACCGCCGGTTTTGGCAAACGGAACCGTTTCGCTGGCTGCATAAAGGATATTCATTTGAACCCTCAAAATCAGGGGATCCACCAAATCGTACACTCTCCATTCACGTTTCCTGTCGATCCTCCGACGAGAGATTCTAGCATAATTTACGCATTGCGGGATGGGCGGCGACGGAGAAATCAAATTTCTTTCGAGAAATTCTCGGTTTCTATTGAGAATTTTGAAATCTGTTTATTTTATAAAATCGGCAAACTTTAGCTAAACCATAAACCCTGCGTAGTCGATAAAAAAGACACAGGATGTTTTTTGTTTAGCCGCCGCACCCTGTGCGGTATTTCCGGTTGCACCGACACACTTCGTCGTACAAATCTCCCATGAAACGCACCGCTATTGCGATCCTCGTTTTTTTCGTTCTCGGTTTAGGTTCTTTCACTCACGCCGCGAGTTTGGGGGTTAATCTGCTCAATCCCAAGCGGGTGGACGCCGATCCGAAAAAAGTCTACAGGCTCGAAGAGAGAAACGGGCCGTGGATGATTGTCGTGAAACGTTTCAGCGGAGAAAACGCCGAGGAAAACGCAAATAAACTCGTCTATGAGTTGCGCAGCAAATACAAGCTGAACGCTTATCTTTTCGACAAAGAGTTTAAGTTCAGCGTTTCCGACGGGATGAAAGCGGCGGAGAGAAAGCAGTACACCAAAGAAAAATACGTCAAACCGGTTGCTCGGGAGTACATTGTACTGGTCGGCGATTTCCAATCGGCGGAGGACAAGGATTACAAGGAAGCTCTCCAGAAGATCAAGACGAAATTTCCGCCGGAAATTCTCCAGGTTGCCGGAACCCAGGCCCCGCTCATCGGTGCGTTTGGAACGCTCAATCCGTTGCTTCCCCCCGATTTTCTGAATCCCAAGGGGTACGTCGATGCGTTTATCGAGCGTCTCAACTCCGACAGCAAGTATAGTTTGCTGAACAATCCGGGCCGATTTACGGTTCGGGTTGCAACGTTTACCGGCGAAACGATCATCAAACAGGACGAGGTCAAACAAATTTTAAATGGACGCAGTGATAAGAAAGCGACCGGCAAAACACTGGCCCAGGCGGGAGTCAATGCGTCTGAACTCTGTGCCGCACTCCGCAAGCAAGGGGTGGACGCCTACGAATTTCACGACCGGTATTCCAGCATTGTAACCGTAGGCAGTTTTAACGAGGTCGGAACGATGGGACCGCAGGGGACTGTCGAACCGATCCCGGAAATCGCACGAATTTTCGAAGCGTACAAAGGGGTTTACCGGCAACCGACCGCGGACAACATGCTCCCGTACATGCCGAAATCGCTCGGTGGAATCGAGTTCGACGTGCAGCCGACCGTGATTATGGTTCCCAAAAAGATGCGAAAGTAAGCCCAGGAAAAATACCCTCTTGACAGAACCATGAGTCGATGACATTTGACAACCGGGCAGGCCGGGGCGTTGCGTTGGGCAGAGGCAATGGGCGATTCTTTGAACGAAAATGACGACACCTCTTTCAAGGCTTGCTCTACGGAATGGAGGTGAACAATTCCTATCTTTCCCGCATTAGTCCAGTCGCGCAATTTCCCCTACAAATTACTTATCTTTTACAACCGGTATAACCGATACTGGAGACATCCGGTTTTTTACGTCTGGAAAACCGCCCTGAATTATTGCCCATTCCCCCTATTTTGACAGGATGTCGTTTCCGATCAATAACTTTAATCTCAAATCGAATTACGGTTCCCTGATGGGACAGCTGAACCTGAGCCGCAACGAATCAGGGATATCGATGCTGATCCGTAATCTTAGCAGCGGACTACAAATTCACTCTGGCCGCGACGATCCGTCCGGCTTTGTTACCAGTTCGATTCTGCGTAGCGAGATCGTTTCGCTGAAACAGGCGATTACCAATTCTTCCCGGGCAAGCTCCGTTTGTAGCGTTGCCGACAGTGCGCTCGCCCAGGTGAACGTGATTCTCATTGAGATGCAGCGTATGACCGTCGAAGCGGCGAACACCGGCGTCAACAACGAAACGATTCTCCGTTCGTTGCAACTGCAAATGGACAGTTCCCTCGATTCGATCAACCGGATTGCGAACACAACGAAGTTCATGGGCCAAAACCTGCTTGATGGTTCGCTCAACTTTGTTACCTACGGTCTCGAATCGGACAAAATCGTTCATTACCAAATCAACCAGGCCGATTTCGGCTTGATGACCGAAAAGGAAGTCTCCGTCAAAGTGCTCCAAAACGCCCAACCGGCGGTCCTGTTTTACCAGTACGGAGCGATCAACGAAAAGACGACCCTCGAAATCGGCGGAAAGCTCGGTTATGAAGTTTTCGCGTTTGACAGAGAGGCGACCGTCGATCAAATCGCACAGGCCATCAACATGATGACCAGCGCAACCGGGGTCGCCGCAACGGTAATGGCCCAAGCGTCGCCCGGCAATGTTTATGCGAGTTCCTACGGCAAGGACAACGACGTGATTATCACCGCAAGCAAAGGGGGTTATCTCGAAGGGAACATCGTCGTCCGGTACACCGCTCCGAAAGAGGGGAACGGGCAGATGTCTCTGAATGTAACTCCCAGCAACGGGAATGACCCGACGGTGATCGAGGTCGTCCTTCAAACGGAAGAGTGGCAGTCGGCGATTTACCACTACAACGGCGAAAACGACGGGATTCCGCACAACGAATTTAACTGGAAAAGCAAAATTGCCGGGACCGCTTACAACGATATTCAATTCACGATCAATAATGTACATGGAACGGACGAACCGGTCGGATTAACGTACAACTTTGACACCAAGCCGTACGCAATCGATATCCGCGTCGATTACGACGCAGCCGATCCGCAAAGTCCGCAGAATACGACCGTCAACGACCTGAAAAGTTGGTTGCAAAACGACCCGGTTCTCTCGACCTACTTTGAAATCGAGGATGCTCTTTCGTCCAACGGGACCGGGCCGATTGTGCCGACGACGATTTTCACGCAACCGCAAATCGGCGTTAACGGCGGAAAAGTTCTTTCGACCGCCGAACAGGTTGTCAAATTGCTCAACACGTCGCCGCTTTTGCTGGACGAAAAAGGGAATGGCACCATCACGGCGTCGATTCCCTACGGTCAAACCGGCTTGGGAACCGTTGCCCCGTTCGCGGAGTACGCCTATTACGGGACGGTGGAACAGAATAACCAATTGCAATTTCTCGGTCCGGCCGGTTCGCCGAACATTCGGTTTATGTGCGAACCGGGTACACCGCTTTCGGTCGATTACAACCGTTTTCCGCCGGTGTACGGAAAATCGACCGCAACGGTTCAAGGGACGAGTGCAAACACGACGTTTTCGCTTCGGGCACTCAGTCCCGGCAGCCAATACGACGGACTGGGAATCATTTTTCAGGACGGCAAAAACGAATCCGCTCTGCTTGATCCGGCGAAAAACGCGATTGTGATTACGGTCGATTTTTCCGGTCGCAATTCCGACCCTGCCCGGCAGGAATTCAACATGGCGGACTTGCGGTCGCTTATTGAAAACAGCCCGACGCTCGGTTCGAAATTTGAGTTCGTTCCGCAGGTCGCGTTTGACGCCAAAAATCCCCCGGCGTTTGCAAGCTCCGACTACATTGGTGTCCATACGAAAATGTCCGAATTTTCCGGCGGACTTCTTGATCCGGGAAAGCTCGTCGTTCACCTGGAAACCGACGTCAACGGCAACGTGCTAACGACCGCCGCCGATCTGGTCCGGTTCTTCGACAATCCGGCCGGCGAGGAAGCGAAAGCGATTTTGAACCAGCTCGGTATCAGCGTTTCTCTCGTCGATCCGACCAACGGAGCGACCGTGAATTGCGGAACGGATATGTCCCGGGTCGGACTCGGCCCGCTTGAACCGACGTACTGGCCGATTTGTCCGGGAGACGATAATCCGCAGATCGCCGACATTAGGTTTACCAGTTTCTACGGCGACACGAGACCGCAATATCCTCAAGCGACCATCGTTGCACGGGACGGAATCAATTCCGTGTTCCAAATCACCGGAAGGAAAGCGGACGGTTCTCTGGAGGGGGTGTCGGTGCTTGTCGTGGACGATTTCACGCTTGGAAACGATCCCAATGCGAAAGTCGCTTATGATTTGATTTCGAAGCAATTTACGATTTCGGTCAACCCGTACAATCCGCCGACGGCACGGGACGTCGTTGATTTGATTAACAAAACGGAAACCGTCAACATGCTGTTTACGGCGTCGATTCCGCAGTGGATTCCCGGTACGACGATCATTCCCAACGGAGCAGGTTGGGTTCGTTCCGGGGACGGTGGGACGCTGAAAGTCGAACAAACGGGACCGGCTCTCGGGATTCCGATGATCGGCAACAGCGATCACGGAAGCGTCGGACTTGCAATTTATTCGGTCGATTATGGCTCAAACGCCTTTGTTTCGGTCAAAGCGATTCAGGGAACAAATTTTCCGGTGATCGATTCCTGCGGCAATTATTCCGAGCGAACGAAAGGCGTGGACATTAACGCCCTGATTAACAACATGCAGGCGGTTGGCAACGGTCAAATCGCGTCAATGAGCACAAGCGATCTGGACGTTTCGCTTTGGATTGATCCGACGTTGTTGCCGGGAAGCGTCTTCGGATTCCGAATCACCGGCGGCGGTGCGCTCATGCAGCTCGGTCCGGAAGCCAATTCACTATCGCAGGCGAGAATTTCGTTTCAGGATATTCACACCACGAAGCTCGGTGGTGTCAGCGGGTACTTGAGCGAACTGCGGAGCGGAGCCGGAAAAGACCTGTTTACGGACACGAAAGCGGCGTATAAAATCGTTACGGAAGCGATTGAGGAGATTTCATTCCTTCGCGGCATGATCGGGACGTTTCAAAAGAATCAGGTCGAAATCGGCATGGAACAGATGGAAGACGTTCTGGAAGCGTCGGTTTCCGCCGACAGTTTGATTCGTGACACCGATTTCGCGGTTTCCAGTTCGCAGTTGGCGAGACAACAGGTTCTTCTCCAGGCCGGGATCAGCGTGCTAAGTTATCCGAACGAAATGAACCGGCAGTTGCTTGGATTGTTGCAACGGTAAAATACCGTTTACAAACAGTAATGGGCTTGGTTTGGATTGAGCCTTTTCTCACGAAAACGTTGAGGATCGTGAATAATTTGTTCATAGTGCTCTTCCGTGCCAGGAAGATTTATGGTACGCTGTCCATAATGAGCACGCGACGTAGCGGGCTTGTTATACACCCGATTTCCTATTTCCTCTACTGTTTTGAGTTACCATTTGTTTACGATTTGAGTTCATTTCGTAATTCGTAATTCGTAATTCGTAATTAAAAATGAGTCCACACAGCATACTTCGGGTTCGGGGAGGGCAACCGATTTCGGGCGGTCCTTCGTTGGAAACGGAGGATTCGCCCGGGGTACCGGAATCATCATACACGGCAAACGTTCAGGAACGAATCCTTCACGCCGGACAACCGCCGTTTCCGGGTGATGCCAAGCTCGTATTTCGTCCGCCGCCGCTGAATTTTACGGTTTCCCAAAACGACCCCGACGAGAACGAACCGGATTTGGTGGTAGCGGAACCGAAAAACGTTGCCGTTCCTCCATTTTTTGATCCGGACGATTATCAAGTGTGCGCAAACGGTGTCACAAAATCGTACATTATGGGTAAAGTCGTCGTTCCGGTTCTCAAGGGGGTCAATCTTGGCATCCGGAAAGGGGAATTTCTCGCCATCGTCGGACAAAGCGGGTCGGGAAAAAGTACGCTTTTGCACTTGTTGGGCACGCTTGACACCCCTGACCAGGGAACGATCCATTTCGACGGAGAGCGGATCGACAATATCGCAAGCGGACAAAGGGATATTTTGCGCAACCGATTTATCGGGATGATATTTCAGTTTTATCACCTTTTGCCGGAGTTGTCGGTTTTGGAAAACGTCCTGTCGCCGTTGATGATCCGCGATTCGACGTGGCGTTATTTCTGCAACCGCCCCAAGCATTACAAAAAAGGTCGGGAACTTCTGGACGCCGTCGGACTGTCGCATCGGCTCACGCACAAGCCCAATGAACTTTCCGGCGGTGAAATGCAACGGGCCGCAATCGCCAGGGCACTGATTTCCGAGCCGCAAATTCTTCTGGCCGACGAACCGACCGGAAACCTTGACGCCAAGTCGGCACGGGAAATCCTGCAATTGATCCGCGAGTTGAATCAAAAGCGAAACCTGACAATCGTGATGGTAACACACGATCTTTCCATCGCTCAGAAAGCGGACCGCATGGTTACCATCTATGACGGACAAGTAACTCACTCAAAGTGTAAACGAAATGGTGTTGAAACGGAAAAAAGTGTTGAAATTTAAGGGCATCGGGAATAGAATTATGACTTGTTCGACTCTCTTCCATCGACGAGGAAAAGGTGGAAAATACTACTGTTTTTCCTATGCCCTATTCCCTATTCCCGATTCCCGATGCCCTATGCTCGATGCCCGATGCCCTTTGACTGTTTTGAGTTACCATTTGTTTACGGTTTAAGTTTCAAAGCTCGTCGTTCGTTTGCGGTGTTTCAGGACCAGGTTCGATTTCTTGTGGTTGGGCATCCTCCTCCGTCTTGTTCTCTTCCGCCGCCGGAACAGGGTCTTGCTGCTTTTGTTGTTGCTCCTGCTGTTTCGGTGGTGCATCCAATCCTCTTCCCAAGCCGAGGATACAGACGGCAATCACGAGCACGATAATCCCGGTGTAGACCCAACGGACCGCCATTCTTCCAGCGTTGCGCCATTCGCCGGTCAGGAATCCGTTAAAATTTCCGACGATAATCGCAAACGCCATGAAGACCGTGTAGCCGACCGACACGCCGAGGGTGCCGAGCTTGCTCGCTCCGAATCCGAAAAGGGTGACTGCGGCGTCATGCAAAACCGCCATGATAAGAGCGATCACAATCGCAACGACGGCCCTCGGCGAGAGAAAACACTTCCACGTCTTGTTTTGGTTCAATTTCATCACACAGTACAGGCAGGACGAAAAGAAACCGCCAAAAAGAATCAGGCAGGTTGCCGGGAGCGAGTTGCGCCAATCGACGATTGCGGCGGCTTCGGCGGTTTTGCCGATTGCGTCGGCGAAGCTAAATGCAATTGCGTAACAGGCACAAAGAACGCCGGAAACCAACGCAAGCAGCAAACCGGGCAGAGCACTTTTTTTCGGTTTGTCGTTTTCCGTCACGGGAGCGTTGTTGGCTTCGTTGGCGGCCTTGAGCATCCCGGCCCGACCGCAAATCACGACGCCGACAAGGCAGACCGCAACGCCGATCAAAATGACGATACCCGACGTCGTTTGGAACTTTTCCGGTGTGTGAATCAACATCGGACCGATGGAACCGACGATAATCTGCCCGCCGTAATTGATGCCATACGCAAGGGACAAGCCGATGAAGGCGAAGCTCAGGCCGAGCGTCATGGAACCGAGTCCCCATAAAAATCCGAACACAAACGGAAGGAGTAGCCCCAAAAATCCGACCTTGGTGTAGATTCCCAGGAGGCCCGGCACGAGGAATGGACCGGCGGCCAACGGCAAAAGCAACGTCGCAAATAAAAAGAACGGTCCCCAGAGGATTTCCCAAGGGAGGTCTTTCGAAACGAATTTGCTTGGCAGACCGAACGATCCGCCGCACATTGCCCCAAATAATAGAATTGCAAAACCGACGACAAGATCAAGCATTGTGACACCGTTTGAAGAAAGGAAAAACAGGAACGAGTTGAACACACCGCGACAGTCTATCCGTTTTGAAATCGGATTTCAAGCCCCACGCACAATCAGAGCCGCGTACAATCAGAGCCGCGCACAATCAGAGCCGCGCACGGAGTAAGCGGTTTTCACGTTGCCACCGGGGTCACCGCTTACTCTGTGCGCGGCTCTGATTGGGTTCACGGTTGGCGAAAATGTTGCCTCATTGGCGTTGAATAGTATACCTCCAGGGGAATTTACATGACCGGTTGAAGTCGTCATAATACGATATGGTGTTTTGCAGTTCCTTCCTTTCCCAATTTCCCTGTCGATTCCATGCTTCGTACCGATGAAATTCTTTCGACAATCCGTATGTTACATGCGGAGCACCTTGATGTTCGTGCCGTGACTCTTGCGTTGAATATCAACGATTGCGCCGCGCCGGGGAGTGAACAGGTTTGCCGAAAACTGCACCATAAAATCACCTCCAAAGCGAAACGACTTGTTCAGGTTTGCAACGAAGTCGGTGCCAAATACGGTATTCCCGTAACGAACAGACGTTTGGCCGTCTCGCCGGTTTCCACGCTTTTGGCCGGGCATGGACGAACGGCGGCCGTCGATATTGCGAAAACGCTGGATCGGGCAGCGACCGAGTGCGGCGTCGATTTCGTCGGTGGATTTACCGCTTTGGTTCACAAGGGAATTTCGCAAGGTTCGCAAATCGTGATCGACTCCCTGCCGGAAGTTTTGGCGTCAACAAGCCGGGTCTGCTCTTCCATTAACGTCGCTTCCCGAAAGGCGGGGATCAACATGGACGCCGTTCGGCAAATCGGGGAAATCCTGCCGAAAATCGCCGACGCCACCCGGGAAAGCCGTGGGTTCGGTTGCGCAAAACTGGTCGTGTTCGCCAACATCCCGGAAGACAATCCGTTCATGGCGGGAGCGTACATGGGGGCGGGGGAACCGGAATCGACGATTAACATCGGCGTTTCCGGCCCCGGCGTCGTGGGGAGTGCGCTCAAACGCCGAATCGCCGACGCCGGATCGACTAAAAAACTGACGCTCGGCGACTTGGCGGAGGAAATCAAGACGACGAGTTTCCGTGTAACCCGGGTCGGTGAGCTGATCGGTCGGGAAGTTGCGGAGATTCTCGGCGTTCAGTTCGGGATCGTCGATCTTTCACTCGCTCCGACTCCAACGGTCGGCGACAGCATCGGCGAAATTCTCAAGACGCTCGGAATAGAGAAAATCGGTGCACCCGGCTCGACGGCGGCGGTGGCGATGCTGAATGACGCCGTGAAAAAAGGGGGACTTTTCGCGTCCAGCAGCGTCGGCGGACTCAGCGGAGCGTTCATTCCGGTTTCGGAGGACGCAACCCTGGCGGACGCCGTTGGTCAGGGGCATTTGGTCCTCGAAAAGCTCGAAGCGATGACTTCCGTGTGCAGCGTCGGGCTGGACATGATTTTGATACCGGGCGACACGCCGCCGGAAACGATCGCGGCGATTATCGCGGACGAAATGGCGATTGGCGTCATTAACAACAAGACGACGGCGGCCCGGCTGATTCCGGTTCCCGACGCCAAAGCGGGAGACGTGATCCATTTCGGCGGTCTGTTTGGGTCGTCGCCGGTCCTGGAAGTCCGCAACATCGGGGCAAGCTCCCAATTCGTTCGATTCGGCGGCCGCATTCCCGCTCCGCTACAATCGCTGGGAAATTGAGAATCCATTTCTACAGGATTTTTCGTTCTTTTTCCGGAAGGTACGCCAATTCTTTTCGGCAGCGTTCGCAGAGTTTTAGCATCGTTTTCAAGTCCAGCGTTTCCGCACGGGTTTTGTCGTCGAAATTCATTTCAAACATAACCCGATCAATCGTTTCTTTCGAAAGCGTCTGTTTGAACGCACTGCATAACTCGCTACGGAGAAATTTTCGGCGATGGAAAAACATCGCACGGCAAAATTCGTGAAAGAATTTCAGGTCGGGAATTTTGTTGCGTCGCTTTTCATCGTAGGTAATTCGCAAGATTGCCGAATGGACTTTCGGACGTGGCCAAAAAACGCTCGGCGGCATCACTCGTACCAACTCCGTCTTGCACTGCGACTGCATCCAGAGCGACAACGCCCCCCAGTCTTTGGTGCCGGGTTCGGCAGTGACCCGGTCGGCCAGCTCCTTCTGGATCGTTACGGTCATCGAGTGCGGCGGTATATCGGTCAACAACAAATTCGACATGAGCGGAGTCGCAATACTGTACGGAAGATTGGCGACCAACTTGAAGCGTCCGCCGGGAACCAGGGCAAGTCGTTCCCGTACGGCGGTGAGAACCTCGTCGCTGAGTTTATTCTTGTTTTTCAGGATGTCCGTTTGGAGAAACCGGATATTGGTCCGCCCATACAGTTCCTGCTTCGCCAACTCGTGCAACACGGAATCAAGTTCAACGGTAATCACGAACGCCGCCCGGTCGGCCAGTTCGGCGGTGAGCGAACCGGTCCCGGTTCCGACTTCGAGCACGATGTCGTTTTTTTCAAGGTTCGCGGATTCGTACAAAAGCCGCAACAGATTCAAATCGATCAGAAAATTTTGTCCGAGTTTGGCACGCGGACGAATTCCGACCGTTTCGAATTTTTTCATCAAGTAAGATCGCGTTTGCTGGTTTTTGTCCATGAAATTCCGGGCGTAAAGTGAATGGAGAGGAACACACCGCTCATTATAAGCGAAAATTCCAAGTCGGGAAGCGACGATCAGGGGGTTGCAAACCATCTCCGGTTTGGTAGAGTGAAATCGTGGGCGTGTGCACTGCGCCGCACAGGGTGCGGCGGCTAAATTTCTCATTTCTCATTTCAAAAGACTGTGTTCCGAAAAACCATTGCCGATATTTCCGTTTGTTCGCTTGCCGCAGAGTTTCCCACACCGTTTTTCGTTTACGACGCCAAATCGATCCGAAACCGGGCGGCGGAGTTAAAATGTTTTGACACCGTACGTTTTGCGCAAAAAGCGAACTCCAGCATCGCGATTCTCAAGTTGCTCCGTGAGCAGGGAATTTTCGTCGATTGCGTGAGCACCAACGAAATCCGCCGCGCTTTTACCGCCGGATACACAGCACCGCAGATCGTTTACACGGCGGATATCTTCGACCGCGAGTCGCTCGATTTCGTCGTCGAACATTCGGTCGTCGTCAACTGCGGTTCGCTGGACATGATTTCCCAGTATGGAGAACGTGCAGATGCGAAAATCCGTGAAATCACGGTTCGTATCAACCCCGGCTTCGGACACGGACATTCCCGAAAAACGAACACCGGCGGCGATCAATCGAAACATGGGATCTGGTTCGGGCAAATGGAGCAATGCAAGGAATTGGCCCGACGTTACGGCTTGAAAATCACCGGTTTGCACACACACATCGGAAGTGGTTGCGATTTCGACCACTTGGCACAAGTATGCGGCGAAGTCAGGAAGTTTGCTCTGGAATTCGGGCCGGAACTCGAAATGATCAGCACCGGCGGCGGCTTGCCGATTCCGTACAAGCCGGACGAAACGTACATTGACGTTCCCAAGTATTTTGAACACTGGGATCGAACGCGCAAAGCGTTGGAAGCGTCGTTTGGACATCCTGTTCGCCTGGAAACGGAACCGGGACGTTACATCGTTGCGGAAAGCGGATTTCTCGTTACGGAAATCCGGGCGGTCAAACGACAGGGGGAGAACACGTTTTATTTGGTGGACGCCGGATTCAACAATTTGGCGAGAGCGGCCATGTACGGATCGTACCATCCGATCTCGATTTGTCCGGCGGACGAAAGCCGTGCGCTGGCGGAAGAACTCGACGTGATCGTCGGCGGTCCGCTTTGCGAATCGGGGGACATTTTCACACAGGAAGACGGCGGATACGTCGTCAAACGCCGATTACCGAAGGCGAACGTCGGCGACTACCTGATTCTGGAAATCGCCGGAGCTTATGGAGCGGTGATGAGCTCGAATTACAACTCGAAACCTCTTGCCGCCGAAATCCTGATCGACGCCGGTGCTGCCCGACTCATTCGCAAACGGCAAACGTTCGAGCAGATCATTGCGAATGAGGTTGTTTAACAACGGTATAATCGAGTTTTTGTTTTATACCCTACAACGTCAATAAATTGACATTTTGCTTGAACTCGTCAACGAACCACAAACAATCAGAGCCGCGCACGAAGTAAGCGGTAACCCCGGTGGTAACGTGAAAACCGCTCAATTGCTCCGTACGCGGCTCTGATTGGGTTTACGGTTATCGAAAAATGGCAACTGATTGGCGTTGAATAGTATACAATTCATTTTCGCAATTCGTTGATCAATGATATTAAATTACGACACCACTGGTTACGGTTCCTTTTTATCAGATCACCGACGAACATGGTGGTCGTTTGTTATGTTTGCGGTTTTCTTTACCGTCGGTCTTGCGAAGGCGGATTGGCCGTTTTATCGGGCGGATTCCCTTGCAACGGGGACCGTGAGCACAACGCTGCCAGACCAATTGCGACCGCTTTGGGAGTTCCCGCTCGAAAAAGGTTGGTTCGAAGCGACACCGATCATCGCGGAAAACAGAGTGTTCCTCGGCTCTTCGGAAGACCGGTTTCTGGCAATTGACCTGCAAACCGGCCGGGAACTCTGGAGATTCGGGAACAAATGCGGGTTTATGGCCCCGGCGGTTTATGTACCGAAAACCGAAACGCAGTCCGCCAGCGTTTGCGTCGGCAGCCCGGAAGGCTTTTTATACTTTCTTGACGGCGCAACCGGTGAAAAACGCTGGACGTTTCAAGCGGAAGCGATTATCGACAACAGCCCGAACTTGTGGAACGGCAAACTTTTGTTCGGTTCCCAGGACGGAAATCTCTACTGCGTCGATTCCGCAACCGGTGAACTCGTCTGGAAATACCACACGAACGACCAAATCCGCTGCTTTCCGACCATCGTGGAAAACCGGGCGTTTGTCGCCGGTTGCGATGGGAATCTTCATATCGTCGATTTGGAAAAAGGGGAATGTCTCAAGCAAGTTCCCCTAGACGCGCCGACCGGTTCGACGCCAGCGGTGCTGGGAAACTCCGTCTACTTCGGGACGGAAGGGAACGAATTTCTCGCCGTCGACTGGAAAGAGGGAAAAGTCCGTTGGCGTTTTCCGCTCCGGCAAGCGGTTCGTAGTCCGGCTGCCGTTTCGGAAAAGCAGGTCGTTTTCGGCGCGCTGGACCGAACCGTCTATGTACTCAACCCGGAAAACGGCGAACAGATTTGGTCGTTCAAAACGAAAGGCCGAATCGAAGGAGGACCAATTCTCGTCGGCTCGAAAGTTTACGTTGGAGCAACGGACGCAAATCTTTACGTCTTGAACCTCGACGACGGAAAACTATTGCAAACGCTCGAATTATCCGACCAGGTGATCGGTTCGCCTGCCGCCTCGCAAGGGAAACTTGTCGTTGGGACCAGCGATGGAAAACTCGTTTGCTTCGGCGAGTAAGAAACCGTTTACAAATAACAACGGCAGACGGGATTTCCCTGCGATTCGGTCCGGTCGCTTCACTTCGTTGCGCTCCCGGCTGCCATTCTTTAGCCGCCCGGAAAATTTTTAAAATATTTCTTTGGAATCGTTGACAAATTTAGGCAATCTAGGTTAAAATAGAAGGGGGTAGAGGAGGATTGCCGAACCGTTTACAGCGATTGTAGTGAATTTCGTTGCGGTGCCGATAAAAATCCCTGCTCAAAACGACGATTCCCTGCCTGGTACCGCCAGTTAATTAGTAAACAACAAGTATACTTAAGCGAGGGGTTCGTCCGCAAAGGGTTTCTTTTCTTTCGTTATTCACAAATCAGCAGCGTCCATCCGTTCGGCGTCAGTATCGCCTGAGAGATTCAAATATGGCCAGAAACGAAACCGTTTGGGGAATCGACATAGGCAGTACGTCGCTTAAGGCACTCCACTGCCGCGAGTCGTCCGAGCCGGGCAAAATCGAAGTGATCGGCTTCGATTTCATCGAACACTCGAAAATCATGTCGCAACCGGGTGCGGAACCGGCGGAAATCCTCGTTGAAACCCTCAAGGAATTCCTTGCCCGAAACAACACCAGTGGGAGCAGGGTCGCGATCTCCGTTTCCGGGCAAAACACGATTTCCCGCTTTCTTCCGCTTCCTCCGGTCGATGTAAAAAAAGTTCCGGACATTATCAAATACGAAGCGAAACAGTGGTTGCCGTTCGACCTTCAAGACGTGATCTGGGACTACCAGCCGCTTGGAAAAGGACTTCCTCCTTCCGGTCTCGTACTCGATGCCACCGTCGGTATGTTTGCGATGAAACGGGACATCGCCATGAAAGCCATCACCCCTTATATCGATTTGGGGATTGATGTGGATTGCATCCAGAGTTCGCAACTCGCCGTCTATAATTACGCCGCTTTCGACCAGCTCAATGTCGAAGAAATCGATCCCGACAATCCGCCGGACCAAGTCGTTATTCTCAGCGTCGGGACCGACGCAACCGACGTTATTGTTACCAACGGCGTAACCATCTGGACCCGAAGCATTCCCATTGGCGGAAACTCCTTTACCAAGGCGATGACCAAGTCCTTGAAATTGACGTTTGCCAAAGCGGAGTACCTCAAGCGGAATCCGACGTCCGGCGACGATCCCAAGGCGGTGATCCAGGCGATGCGCTCGGTTTTCAACGATATGCTCAGTGAAGTCCAGCGTTCGTTGGAGTATTATTCGAGTTTGAATCGTAAAGCCAAGTTCACGAAAATACTGGCATTGGGGAACGCCTTGAAACTTCCCGGACTGCAACGGTTCCTGGGGGACAACCTTTCACTGGAAATGGTTCGACCGACTCTTTTCAACCGCTTGATCGGTTCCGAAGTGCTTGCGTCCCCGGTTTTCAAGGAAAACCTCAGCTCTTTCGGCGTCGCTTACGGTTTGGTAACGCAACTTCTTGGGGAATCGTCGCTCTCGACCAATTTGATGCCGAAGGAAGTCGTGATTGAACGAATCATTCAGGAAAAGAAACCGTGGGTTCTTGTGGCGGCGGCGTCCTTCCTGCTCGGTTTGACCATTGCGTATTCCGGTGCGACCGGGGCTTTGGAATCGGTCAAACGCGGCGAATACGGCACGGCGGAAACAAAGGCGTCTTCTGTGGAATCGGCGTCGAGTCGATTGACCAGCGATGCGAAGACGAGTGCCGACGAATTCGTGAAAGTCGATAATGTCGGGAAAAACCTGACTGGCAGCGTGGAAGGACGGATTATATGGCTGGAATTTTTCAAAGCTCTTAATAGTGCTTTGCCAGCGGACCAGAATTTCGGTGCGGCGATGCTTCCCGAACAGCCGGAAGAACGGGCCAAAGCCATCTCCAAACAAAACCGGATCTACATCACGGGTATTGATACGCTTAAAATCAGTGACGCCGCTCCCTGGTGGGCGAGAGTCAAAGAAGAACGCTGGTACACGCCCTCGCAGGAGGAACTTGATGAAGTAAAAAAAGCAAGTGGCGGCGGGGACTCCGATAGCGCAGGCTCTGTTTCCATCGGGGGGGGAGAAGGGGGGGAAAAGGCCATTCTGGATTCTTTGCCCGGTCCACCGTCAGGCGTTCCGTGCCGATTGGTACAACTCACGGGATACCATTATCACAACGACGAGAAGGATCAGGTGATGTATGCGGGAAACTACCTTCGCCTAACGATTTGCGAGACGATCCGAACCGGCAGTGTAATCTTGCCCGTCAGTCTGGAACGTCAAATTGAAACCGGGTTGACAGATCAGGAGGAAGTAACGTTTAAGGAACTCGGTTTTATGTATCCCGTCGTTATCTTCCCGTCGAAACCGGAACGGATCACAATATTGGATCCCAAAGCCGTTCTGGAACAGGAAAACAAATACCGATTGGAACAGCTCCGGAGAAATTCAGGTTCCCGAGGGGTTGACAATACAAGTGCTATGTATTCGGGAGGTTCCGTTCCCGCCAACATGGTGGGAAGCTCCCCTCGCGGCCCCATCGGTTCCGGTGGCGGCAGACTTGGAAGCGACGCGAACCTCGACAAAATCGCCGGTGACCTTAGTGACGATCAAAAACTCAGAGACATTTCCGTTTACAATTTCGTTATTCAATTCATCTGGGTGGAAACGCCTCCGAGCGAACGGGACCGAATCAAAAAAGAAAAAAAACAATCTGAGGAACAAGTTGTAAACAGTGCAACAGATACGTTGGGCACCGACGGCACAGGTACCCTGTCACCTGATCCCACGGAAGTCGTGCCGCAGGAGAATGTCCCGGAAGAAGCCGCATTATAGTCGGCAACCGGCAAACGGCGGAAATCCGAACTTTCGCTGTCAACCGTCTGCCACTTATCGTTTCATTTTTCATTTTTCATTTACTCATGGCCAAGGCGAAACAAAAAATCACCAAAGGGGACATCAAAAAAATACTCTTTTGGGTTTCCTGTCCCATCGCGATCATTTGCGGTGTCGTCGTTTATTTTTACGCCGTGGACGCGATTTCCGCCGATATCGAGAAGCGTAAACAGGAATTGGAAACCAAGAAAACCTCAATGGGGAGAATTCAGTCGAACTCCACGCACCCGAACGAAAAGACGATTGCGGAAATCGACGAGATGACATCCGACCTGCGCAATCGTGTCATGCGGGCGTGGCTCACCCTGGAACGTGATCAAAGGAAAAGAAACCAGTGGCCGGCGGCCTTGGGAGCGGATTTTCATCGGATCATCGAAAAACTCAAACCGGGGGACGAAATACCGTTCCTTATGTGTGAGCGTTATTTTCAATTCGTGGAAAAGCAGATTCCCATTATGCTGGATACTGTTGGAGCGAGAAAACAACAGTACAAGAAGTACAAATATAAACTCAAAGACGATGTTCCCATTCCCGAACTTGACGCCAAGGGGGAGCATGTGTTCGAATGGGCCGATGTCGTTCCGAATTGGGGAATTGGTCTGCCCAAAGGCGATACGAGTAGCTTTGGCGGCAACACTGCCCCCCGTTCTCCACGTGGCGGGCCAAGCAGGTCCGACAGTTCAGGAGGCACGGGACCTGCTTCAGGGAGTAGTCCGTTTTTGGACAGCGAAACACGTTGGGTCGGAAGCGTTGATTGGCCCAATCCGGAGATTTTCGGACTCCTGCTGGAAGGTCAGATTCCCCACTATCTTCAAGTCTGGTACGCTCAGGAAGACATGTGGGTTTACGATGCGATTCTTTGGGTGGTTCGTCAAACCAATCTGCTCGGTGAAGAAGAGTTTCCTCCGGGAAAGGATACGTTGGCAAAATCTCCGATCAAACAAATTCAGAGCATTAAGATCGGTGCCCCGGCGGCGATGGCGTTTACCGCTGTGGGAATCAGCGGTCTATCGAGTGGAGGTGGCGGTGGAGAGGGAGAGGGAGGCGGAGAGGGAGGCGGCAGCGCGATGGAAGGTGCCGGCATTGGCGGTCTGCTCTCGGCCTCGTCGGATGCTCTCAAGCGAACGATTCTTCAGTTCCGTTATGTCGGAGAGGATTTGGCACCATTAGGGGCCGACGCATCGTCATTTGCCGAGTTCAACCGTATGCCGATCGTGTTGAGTCTCACTATCGATCAACGCCGGATTTCCGATGTGTTGGCCAACTGTGCCAACTGTGCAATGCCGATTGATGTACTTTATGTGGCCTTCAATCTCGGTCGGGGAAACGGAGTCCGTCCGTTGGGATTCTCGGAAGCGGCGGGTGAATCCGGTACGACGGGGAGAACCGGCGGTGAATACCAAGTCAGCGGTTCCGTCGGGATTTACTCTCCCGAAGCAATTCAGGTCGAAATTTACGGAATCATTAACATTTTCAATGCGTTGGATTATTCCGAACTGGCAGCCGTACAGAAAGCCGCTGAAGAAAAGAAGAAAGAAGTTGCCGCGATGAATGTTTCGCCGTCGGAAGTCCTATTAGAACCCTTGACACCGGAAGAAACAATCAACGAGGAAGGGAACCGGCCGGGACCGGCCCTGGATGAAAATCCGCCGACACCGGAAGGAGAATAAAGGTCAGCCCCGGGCAGGAGTCGTGTAAACTCGATACCGGAATAGCCCGGGGGAAGTCCCGACGCTAACTCAAGTCATAGCAACCCATTTGAAATATCATGGCAAAAGCGAAAACGGAAACAAAAGCGGAAGCGAAAGCGGAAACGAAAACAAAGCCCAAAAAAAAGAACAAAGCGGGAATCAAGGAGTTTTTCGTTTATCACGTGGAAAAACTCGTGCTGGGGGGCGTTGTTATCGTTTCGCTTTGGTGGGCTTATTCCGGACTGACTGGCCACAAATCGCTCCCCTGGCAACCGTCCGCATTGGAGCAAGCCGCCGACCAGGCCAAACAGCATATCGAAAACTCCGGCGTAACGCCGCGTCAATTCGATGAGAGGTTGTTCATCATCGAGTATGACGAAAAAGCAACCTGGATCAAAAGAGACATTTCCCAAGTGGCGTATGCGACGGACAGAAAATGGGAACCAACGCTGTTTCCGGATAGAATCAAACGTGATACCCCGACGATTTTCCCTGTGGAATCCCTTCGCTGGACCCCCGGCCAAGGCGCGATTCTTACCATTGACCGGAATCCGCCCAAGACGCCGGGAACCACCGGACGCACATCGGGGACGACGGGACGCACGACAGGAACGACGGAAATTGCGAGCGGAGTCGGCAGCGGCAACACAATCGTCCCGAGACAATGGCTTGTCCTCACCGGTTTGATTCCGATCAGGAAGCAGTTGACCGAATATTTGAATCGCTATTCCAATTCGATGTTCACCGACCCGGTAATCGACACGCCGCAGTTTCTTGCCTATGAAATCGAACGCTGCGAATACGATCCGACGCCTGGTGCCGTACCGCAATGGGAAAAGATCGATGCGGTCCTCCAGTATTCCATCGAATTGAACGAGTGGGGCGGTATTGGGGCCGAGCAAGTGGACCCTTCCTATCTGGCCCCGGTTGTCCCGGGAATGATCCCCATGGCTTACCCGCTTCCTCCGATGGTGCAAAAGCTCTATGGAGAAGAAGTGGCTTATCCGCCTTACATTCCGCTTTTGGCCGATTCGCTCATCGAGACAATGGAGCAACAGGAGGAAAAATTGAAACAACTTCAAGATTTCAAACCGGTTGACACGAACGGTTTGATTGACAGAATTAGTCGGGGTACGGTGGGCGGTGGTGCGAGTGCGGAAGGACGAAGTGGTGTCATGCCGTCTGGAATTCAGACACAATCGGTTGTTCAGGAATCTGTTCGCCCGCCGCTGGTCGATCATTATCTGTTTCGCTTTTTTGATTTCAATATCGAAGGCAAAAAAAGCTACCAATACCGCGTCCGTTTGATTTTGAAAAACCCCAACCATCGTGTGGCCCCAAAATTTCTCGAAGACGAACGTTTGAATCAACTGCCGGTTCTTTACTCCGATTGGTGTGATCCGTCTCAACCGACGTCCGGTGTACGAACGTCGCGTGTTCTCGTGAAAGACGTAACAGCTCCGGCGGCCAAACGGGCGTCGCAGGAAACGTCGATCAAGCTGTTGCCGATTTACTTCGACATGGAGGACGCCAATGAATGGTTCGGAGACGACAAAGCGAACATTTATCCCGGAATGGTTGCGAACTTCCCCTCGACAACCACGTTCAATTCCAATTTCAATTCCAATTCGAACCTCGCTAATCAACAGCCACCCGCAAAACCGTCGCCGACCGGTGGTGGAGGGAATCGCCCGAATCAAAAATTGGAAACGAAAACGGTGAACATCGTTTCCGATGTCTGTTTTCTCGGTGCTTACGGAGGTTTTCCCGTCGAGGGGAACAGTCGGTCGCCGGCCAAAGTGCTTCTCATGGATGCCGGAGGAACGGTCGTGTTGCGCAATCTCGGCACCGACCTGGATGAATCGCAGAATTATTCGAAAACCGCTCCCTAAAGAGGTGCCATGTGGTTGATCGTATTTATTTAGCCGCCTCGTCCTGCGAGGAGAACCCGTTTTCATGATTCGTACTCTCCTCGTTTTTTCCTGGTTGCTTTTGAGTTTACCTTCGATTTTCGCGGCGGAAATCGAAGGAACCCCCTGGGAATGGACGCCGTATTCCCTTGGGATTTATCTTGACGCCGATCAGGAGACCTTGCATCGTTTTCACGTTCGGGAAGTCGGGGATTTGATCCCGCTTCTCCGTCCTCAAATCGAAGAAACGTTTCGCAACTGGATCGGCGGACTTTGGACGCCGGCATTCGAAACCGGCTCTTTCCCGGAAGAACTTTTTGATGAAGACCGGTTTCTCCGCAAGGAGACCCCCTCTTCTTTGGAATCGGAATTCGACAAGCATACGTATCTCCGCATCGAATCGACGGCGGACTCCATTCGTGTGGAAGCCAGGGAATGGGATATTCGTACAGGAACGGCGTTCGGATACGCCGTCAGAACAATCGACAATGATTCCGAGTTGGCCGACGCGATTTTTCAGGTGGTCCTCGCCGTTTTTTCCCCGATTGCCGTTGTGGAACAGATTCAATCGAACAACGTCGTCCTGCGGCTTCGCGGCGGGGAGTTGATTCCCCGGGACGTGACGCCGAACATCGTCGGGAAGGGGCGTGTTTTCGTACCGTTTATTCGCGTCCGGAATTCCTCGGGCCAGGTGGAAACGACGAGACCGATTCCCTGGACGGTGCTCCTTGTCGATTCGGTCCAACAAAGCCGCGTCGAATGTTCCCTGGAAGCGGGAATACGCAATCCGTTGACAATGCGACGCCGTGGCCGCACCGAGCAAATCGCGATTTTGCCGCACCTGGAGGAAAAACCGACCCGTTTGCTGATCCAAGCGAGAACGCAAGCCGCCTCAAGCGATTCCCCGCGGATTTTTACGGCCAAATACGGGATATTTGAGAGGGAGCCGGACAGCGATAGAGGGGTTTTGCTCGGTGAATCCAACGCCCTGGGGGAGTTTATTGTACCGTATTTACCCGGTTCGCCGATTCGCCGTCTGATGATTCGCGAAGGAAACATGCTCATCGCACGTCTTCCTTTGGTTCAGGGCTGGAAATCGTCCATTCCGATTCTGGTGCCGGACGACGAAGTCCGCATTGCGGCGGAAAGCGTCATGATGGGAATTCAGGAAGAGGTGATCGACCAAATCACGCTTCGCATGATTCTCAAAGCCCGAATCGAAAAGTATGAAAAGTCTGGCAACACGCAGGGACTGGCGAAAGCCAAAATCGATTTTGAACGATTGAAATCCCGTGAACATTTTTTAGTCCAATTGGAATTGGAACGGAGAAAATACCATTCTTCCGACCCCATCGTTCAAAAAAGACTTGAAAACATGTTCGAAGCGACCCGGAAAATTATTGAACAGTATTACAAATGACCTCTTGCGACGCACTGCAAACCATTATCGATGAAATTAAGAATTAACGGAAAAGAGCGAACGGTTCACGACGGAGCAACGCTTGCCGAATTGCTTGAACAACTCGAACTTGCCGGAAAATACGTTGCCGTCGAGCGAAACAAGGAGGTCGTCCCCTTCCGAACTTATGCCGAAACGGTTCTCGCCGAAGGAGATTGCCTCGAAATCGTCACCCTGGTCGGCGGAGGATAATTAAGGGCATCGGGAATCGGAAATCGGAAATTAGAGGAAGCTTTATCACCTATGCCCTATGCCCAATGCCCTATGCCCTATGCCCTTAAATTTCAACACCTTTTCCGGCTTCATAACCAATCCGTTTACACTTTGAGTAATTTAAAATGAAACATGAAAAGTTCCTGCGAGAAGTGCGACAGAGTTTGAAATGGTGTTACAAATTGACACGGCGTTCCCGATCTTCGTTTTATCCGAGTTTTCGGTTCCTCAAAGTGTCCAAGCGACAAGCGATGAAGGTGATTTATGCGTTCAATCGTTACACCGACGACCTGATTGACTCCGCCCCCGAATCGATGTCGGTTACGGAAAAACAGGCGTTGCTTGACGGTTGGCAGGCGGCACTCGATTGGACAATGGATGCGTTTATCGAAACGAAAACGACGCAACCTGCCAGAGGCCGGTTTCCGTTTCCGTCGCTTCAGGAATTGAAATCGGCGTTTCCCGACATTCCCGGCGTTAAACTTTTACCGGCACTCCGTTTCATTGCCGACCGGTTTGACATTCCCAAGCCGGTCTTTTCCGAAGTGATTCTTGGCGTCAGAAACGACATTGAGGCGGCGCGGTTCCCGGAATACGAAGACTCCGCCGATTATTGTCATCAAGTCGCAACGTCGGTCGGCGTCGCATCGTTGGCGATTTGGGGAACGAAAGAATCGCTTTTTTCGGAAAGGGTCGTCAAAGCGGCCAAAGCGTGCGGCATCGCGATCCAGTGGACGAACATCGTTCGGGATATTAAGGAGGACTTGCTGGAGCGAAATCGGTTTTATATTCCGCAATCGGAGCTACGATTGGCCGGAATCACGGAAAAGCAGTTGATCGACTTGATCGAATACGAAAGTAGCGACAAAGCGGCGAAACGGAAGAATACCGACCCGGTTGGCGTGTTCGCCGAGAAGGAATTTCAATTTCAAGTCGAGGATTTTTTTACAAAGTACGACCGTTTTATCGAAAAGCAATTGAACCGAATCGAAACGAATTTCCTGATCGCCGCCGATCTTTATCCGGTGATTGATAAAGATGCCCGGCGGTCGTTCGGAATCATTTGGGACACCTATTATCGGCTTTACAAAAAGATACGTTATAATCCGAGAAAGGTTTTGTCCCGGCGGGTACGGCTTGGTTTTTTCGAGAAAATTTTCCTCTTTTTTCGCTGGAAGTTTTTCCCGCCGCGACGATTGAATTAAAATTTTTTTAGGATTTGAATCTCCCCAAGCGGTTCAAAAACCGCAATCGACGAGGCTTGCCCCGCCGCTAACGTGCGGGTTTTACTTCCGCCGTCGAGCAACGAAACCTGCGCCGATTGCGCCGAGGCCGAGCACCAGTAGCGTTGCCGGTTCCGGGGTCGTGCTGGGATCGTCGCCGAGGTACGAAAGCGTCAACACGTTACCGTTCCACGTCCATTCAAAACCGGTCTCCTCGAAACTGGACATGTTAAAATCGAAATTCCCCCAGCCGCTCGTTTTGCCTGTGGCGAGGAACAAATCGGACATATCGTACACTTGACTCCATCCGTCCAGCGGTGTCACCGAATCGCCCCAGTACAAATCGAGCGCGGCCTTGTTGCCGAACGTGAGATTGCCGAGAACGGAAATGATACCAGAGGTGAAATCTTCGAGACCGAGGCCAACGTACATCGTGCCGTTGAACGTAACTCCCTGTGCCGCCGCGAGTTCCAGTACGCCGCCGCTGTTGATTCCGACGTTACCGTTCACCGTGATCGTGTTCGCTTGAATTTTATTCGTGCTGGCATCGGTCAAAAGCGTTGCCCATTGGCCAAGCGTGAAAGTACCAACGTCGTTAGCGGCACCGTAGACAACGTTGCCTCTCAACTGTAGTTCGCCGTAACCGACGGTGGTGTTTAGAACTTGACTGTAACGATCAACGTCTCGAGTATAGTCGGAACCATCGAACACGACTCTGCCGGTGTCCGTTGCCCGATTGTTGATTTGTACATAGTTTTGACCCATTACAATCGGATCATAGAAGTAAATGCTCTGTCCTTCTCCAGCATTAAATACTGTATTGTAGTATCCAGCAAATTCCGCGTGGATGGCATTGGCTTTTTCATTAGCGGTGCCGACTCTATCTCTGTTTCCTCGGAATGTAATATCGCCGTTTGTTGCCATGAGGACGACTTGTCCTTCATCGGTGTAAATCGCCCCGCCTAGGCCGTTTGTCGAATTATTGGTAAACGTGTTTGTTCCGCCCGAAAGTACAACGTGGTAACTTCCAATCGCCCCGCCACCGTACCGCGCTGAATTGCCGGTAAATGTGTTCGTCCCGCCGGAAAGAGTGAGATAGGTGCTGCTTGCAATCGCCCCGCCCATGCCGTTTGCCGAGTTATTGGTAAACGTGTTTGTTCCGCCCGAAAGTACAACATTGTTACCGCAAAACACCCCGCCATCATCATTCCATTGAAAATTTCTGAACTCTAGTGAATTGGAGTCCAACGTAATGTTTCCTGAACTGTACATAATGTTGGAATTAGAAGCGGCAGGGCGGATGACTCCCGAACCTTTGAAGGTAAGTGAGGCAACACCAAACCTACGGGTCAGCGAATTGTCATCGCCGTTCAAGATGATGGTGTCGCCACTTTGGAGAACTCCTGTTGCCGTGCGGAGAGCTTCAAGATTTGCGTAAGAACCACCGGGGCCGACGGTGTATTCGGCGGCTGTTAAGATCGGGGGGGGGGGTAAAATAGGCAAGCTGCGGCGATTGCCAGCAGAAGTCGTTTGGTTGTCATCTTGGTGTTTCTTCCTTCCGGTCGTCGGAGAAAAGGGTTGTGGGTCGGTCCGTCACAGAGCCGCAATCGTGAGATTGCGTTGGTTTTCGCGCAATCTCACGATTGCGTCTCTGTTTTCGGGCTGGCGGTGCTCTTTTCCTCGAAAACGCTTCGAGGAAGCACCACCGTTAATTCTATTTTAATCGGAACCGAAAAAAAATCAAGGGAAAAATCGGAAAAATTTCAAGAGAACTGCATTGTTTAAAATAGATCGAAATTAAGGCCCCCCCTGGGAACGCGGGCATCTTGCCTGCCCCCGGGTTCGCAGGCTTCCAGCCTGCCT
>Ga0209628_10000166_pt1 | contig 37166 bp, 27 predicted proteins | sample TergutCu122P4_FD_187285 | JGI IMG/M metagenome (GOLD analysis project Ga0209628, IMG submission 187285) | Cubitermes ugandensis P4 segment gut microbial communities from Kakamega Forest, Kenya - Cu122 P4 (SPAdes) (version 2) | ecosystem: Host-associated > Arthropoda: Insects > Digestive system... | reverse complement strand
ATAAAATACAATGGTTGAAAAGAAAACTTTTGTTACCCAAACTAACACTATTATCCGTTCCCACAAATTGCCACTGCGATTCTCTAATAAACAGTTTAGAATCAGTTACTTTTAACGATATGCCATGAATAGTATCTGCACAAATCAAACCATTAAATCTATTTTTTTCATGGATAGAAATGTTTTTAGGATTTCTCCACGAAGAATTAAATTGAACCTCTTTTCTATTGCAAAGGGTGTTAATACCTATTTCATAAAAAGTGAACGGGTCTCCTTTTTTTTGATAAACGGTTAAAGAATCACAAAGTAGTTTTAGTTTCAAAAACAAGTGTTCTTCCATTTTTCCGGTTAATTTCAAATTATTCACTCTGCCCAACCCCTCATAACTTACCCGTGGAAACGAAAATTCAAAAACATCTTCCTCTCTTGTTTTTCCAAGATGAATATTAGCCGATGTATTTTGTGAAATATTTACTTTGGGAAGAATAAATTCAAAAAAATTACGGGAATAAAAAAGTTGAATATCGAGGTTAATAAATTGAACGGAATCGGTGGATTTAATCTCCTCATTAAATTTGAATGATTGTTTTTTATCAAGAATTTCCGGCAGGTAGCAGTGTGCGGCATTGTTCATCACCGCAACCATATCTTTTAAGTCGTAATTAGTTTTTAATGAAACATTAAAAGCATTGGAGTGAATTTGAAACTGTCGCGGAAAATTATTTCGGTTAATGGCATTCATGCGAAACCAGTCTAACCGCGATGTTTTTTCGCCGTTGGTAAGTTTGGCATTATCAATAATCACGTAGCCGTTTACATTTTCAAATTGGGTTCCATTCATAGAAACGGTAATAGAATCCATCAAAAATGCCAAATTCTGAGTTTGCTGTATCTTTTGAATGAATTTATCAAAACCTTTAGCCGAATCAGTATCCATAAGATAAGGATTGTGAGAGAAAATCTCTTGAAGTTTAACATCCACATGCGCTAACGAAGCCGTAATAATCGGAGTTGCCTGCGCAAAATTCAAACTCCCTCTGAAAACAAATGAAGCCAAAGAATCTCTTGTTCTTAGGGCAAGATTTATTTGTTGCTGTTTGTAATGCCCTCTAAAACCAACATTTTTTAAAGGATACCCACAAATATCTATTTGGGTCATTCTACCCTGAATTTTCAACGCTATAGAAGCTAATAAATCTTTAAAATTTTTAGTATTCACTGCCTCTGCTTCAAGCGAACTTTTAAAATTGAGTTTATTAAAATATTGCTGTTGGGCCAACAGTTTTCCGACATCTAACTCCTGACAGGCAATAGTTCCCGAGTAATAAAGATGATTATTATTTCGGGTTGTTTTAATATCGGTGGATAGTGTTCCCAAATTGGTTTGCACTATAAGTTCGGTGTTAAAATTGGTAAAAGAGCCTTTAAACTTGCCGGTTAGCCTTGCGTAGGTTATTTGGTTGGTTATTTCCGGCAGTGCAATTGTTTTTCCTTTTGGCAGTTTAAATTGAGCAAGTTCTGAAAAATTAATATTTGCATTTTTGGCAACCACTTCAAAACTGCTATTATTTTTGAAATCCAATACGTTTTTCAGTGCAAAATCTCCTGCAAAATGGGTTTGAAAGAGATATTTCACATACATATTTTTCGTTTGCAGATGATTTACCGTGCCCCCCACATATCCGGAGAAAACAAACTGATTATCCATTCCTTCAATTGCAGGAGCAAAATAGATAACATCTTTCATTGCAACACTGGCACTTTTAACTTTTGTATCGAAATTAATCAAGTTCACAAAATCGGAATAATCGGAAAACTCACGGTACCGAAAAGCGAAGTCGCCCGTAAAAGTACTGTTTGGAGTTGTAAAATGTAAAGAATCTAACGTTAAACCTTGTCCATTGATACGGAAGTTGCCCTTAAAACTTGAGATTTCAAAACCGGTATATTGAGATAAAGTAAGTGAATTTATTTTGCAGGAGATATCGGGACCTAAGACTAAGAAATCATCTACATTAAGATAAATATGTTGCAGTTCAAAAAAGCCGTAGTCAATGGTATTATCATCGGGATAAATTCGTTTGTCGTCTAAAATAATTGCCACACGCACATCATTGAGGATAATATTATCAAACATCAGTTTGAATTTCTGTTCCTTTTTTTTCTCTTTTTTAAATCCTTTTGCCCAAATGGCGATATTCACATTATCTTCGCCGGAATATTTTCTTAGCACCACTTCACCTTCATCAAGTTCGGCAAAAGAGAGGCACACTTGCCCCTTTCCTGTTTTGGCAAGGTTTATTCTTCCTTTAAGTGTAGAAGCGAAAATCATGTTGTTGTAATGATGGTCTTTAATGGCAACATCTTTCGCTTTAAGCGTAAAAAAGGGGGTAAGGTAAATTTTAGAAACCGTAACTTCGCCACCGGTAATATTGGTAAGTAACTTTGAAACTTTTAACAAAGCATACTGTTGAATGGGAGGCACAAAAATTAGTGCAACAATAAGTAAATCAAGGGCAATAAAAATTCCGATGAACCAAAGAAGAATTTTCAGCGACAGTTTACCTACTTTTTTCAACATAATTTTCTTAAACAATACAAAATAACGTGCAAAATAACGTTTTTATTTTCTACCTGAGCAGGTTGTCCCTTGTGCAATGGCAAATCCACAGAGCCATTTCATATAGCCATCGCACCAACTTTGCTTGCGTTCTATGTTTTGGGGTTCGGGCATGGGGAGGGGCTGGGGGGAAATACAAATCTAAAATCTGAATTATGGAATAATTATCTGTCATTTTTTTTATTACTTGGTCTGTTTTTCCTCATCACTTCCCTCGTTTCTTTCAAGGCAAACTATCATTTTTTTGATAATGCAGTACAAAGTGTTTTCTATCTATTTCAGCCATTTTTGATTGTTAGACTGAATTTTATTCTTCCGTATATTTCTCATCTGTTGCCAACTGCAAAACGATTCCAATAAACATCGCTAAAAAAACGCACGACCAAAAGAAAGGGTTGGGTTCGCTATAATTACAAGATTTATCAAATAAAGGTAACGCAAAATCTACATCGCCAAATGTTAAAGTTGCCAAAACTCCTAATAAAACAGAAAAAATAAAACTTAAAAGCATTATTCTAAACGGTCTAAAACATATTTTCCATTTTGTACAACAATCAGATTTTTTAAAAATTCCAGGACATCTTTTGTTTATTGAATAAAGAATAAATAAATACAATATGAAGGCAACTACTACACCAAAAGCAACTATAAGTCCAACATTTTTAAAAGAATCAGTAACTTTATAAATTACGTCAATTTTTTCAATCTTACTTGCAGGCAACAAATCACTACCTATAATAATTGTAACCCAAGCAGTTAAGATAGCAGCAATCATTTTTGGAAAAAGCAAATGCCAATCGAAAAATCCTTTTTTCCACATCCAATTCCACCCCCATTTATAATGCCATACAAACCATTTAGAAGATTTATTTCTACAATTTTTAATTTCTTCCGCTTGTGCTGTGTTATCTTTTGTAATTTTATTTATTTTTTTTAAATCTTTACCATACACCTTGTCCATTTCCTCTTGGGGAACAACAAACCATTTATCTTGAAAGTCGTTAAAATTGTGATTTGCTTTCGGACTACGAATACATTTTGTCCATTCTTTTTCTGCTTTGAGATAATATTCAGTATAAACCGATAATTTATTTTTTCTATTTATTTGCTCGTATTTTTGTAACAACTCTCCTCTTTGATAATAAAAATTCGCCTTTGCCGCCAAAGCACTAAAAAAATAATTTTCTTTAAGTTTTACGGAAATATGCTCGTAGTGTGGCGAAGTTTGAAAAACCTTTGTATGTTCGAGGTCAAAAAGAAAATCAAGAATGAGTTTACGGATAAAGCGGTTTATTTTTTCATTTTTTGCATTCTTTTCTCTTTGTGCGATATACTCTTTTTCATTATCAAAATCATTTGCTTCCTGCATTAACTCTTCCCAAGTTTTTTCTTTGTCTTTGAGTACAAAAGCACCTAATTCAAAATAACTCACATCTGATTTTTCCCATTTTCTATTTTTCCAAAATGTTTTCCAATGTAATTTCCATAGATAATTGCTTCCCTCCTCATCGTATTTTGGGAAATTTGTTTTCCAACCTTTGACCAATGCTTCTGTTAAGCCGTCTTTTATCTCAATGTTGGCGGAAAGCGGTAACGTAAGTATTATGTTATGCAAATGTTTATGAATATGCTTGCCTTCTTGGTCGGTATAATCATCGTGGTAATGAACGTGAAAATCAATACTATCGTGCGAAACAGTAAGATAAACAGGGTACTCAGGCGTTCCATTTTTAACACAATCTTTATCTTGTAGCCAAATATAGTCGTAAAAAGCAATACCACGGCTTAAATCCGATTTGTCATTATTCAATCTGAAAAAACGTCCGTAATTCATAATTTATCTGCTTTGCTTTTGAAGTTCGGTAATGTAATCTTCTATTCTACTGATAACATCTTTCGCTTTGGGATTAAGAGATATTTCATTGCCATTCTCGTCTTTCATAACATTTCCAGAATTATCTTTCTTTTTTTCATCGTATGCCTTTTGTAAATACGGCTTTATCAACATAAATTCTTCCCACATATCGTGCCATTGGCGAATTGTACCGAAGGCGGTAAGATAAACCAAGTGCATTGTGTGTTCCCAAAAGGCGTTGTCGTAGTTTCCAACATCTGCAAATAAAGACTTGATTAATGCCGATTTTTCATTATTATCATCTTTTCGTTGTGTTGTTTTATCTTCTTTCAAACAAACATCATATTTTATTTTGTCGTAAGTAAGGCGAAGTTTCAGTAAATTGTTGAAATTTTTTATAGCCCTGCTTCTTACTTTGTTTGTACCTTCAAAAATGTGGTTTAGTAAATCTATCAGTGTAACAATTTTAACTGTAATTCCATTTTCGTCTTTGATTTTTTCTTGTGGTCTGGTAATAACGTCTATTTGACGTTTCATAAAAGAAAACAGTAAATAACGGAAAAGTTGCGGGGTATTTATTGGACAAGCGCCTTCTTCAATTTGCCAAAATTCGGTTACGTGTAAAAACTGTTTCTCTAATAACATCTCGTGAACTGCAACATTGTATGCCGAAATATAAAAGAACCAAAATTTGCCATAAATACCTTGCGTTATTTTGTCTTTATCTTTGACTATTTCTAATATTTCTGTACTATATTCTCGTTCTGTTGTTTTTGGTTTGTAACCAAGTAAATAATCCATTAGCACAATATCATATTTTTCATCACTTTGCAGTTTTTCTAATGCAAGATCATTACTTTTGACACATACCATTTCTATGCTTATGTTATTTGAATTTTGTGGTATCGGAAATTTCTTTGCTAATTTGCAGCGTTTCTGATTTTCTTTATCGCATTTGCATTCAAAATTAAAATTTTCGCCAAGTACACCTTTTATTATTTGACATTTGGATTTCTTAATGGCAATATTTGGTTTATCCAAAACGGTTTCCTTGTTGGTAAGTTCCGAATCTTTTATTTCATTTTCAGACAAATAAGATTCATCATCAACAAGTAAAAAACGCCACGATAATTTTTTGTCAATTTTCTTCAAAACTTCGTCTGCTGCTTCTTTCATTTCACTTTCGCTTGTAAAAAGAAACGGCGACACAAAGGCAGAATGTCCATTGTCTTCCAAATAGGATTCTTTCAGCAAGCGATACATCAAATTGGTGTACTCACGAGTTTTTGGTAAAGGGTATAACCGTTTTTCGTGATTTTTGTTTATAGCATCTACTGCTTCGTTTAATCTTCTTAAAAAATCATCTTCAAATTTCTGTTTATCTTCTTTTGTAATATTTTCAAAATTAGGAATCACTTTATAATACGGCACATAATAATTCCAAATGCTTGAATCTATGATATTTTTGTAATGAGGTAGATATGGCGTTAAAATTTTAAGTGGGTTTATTTTGTTGTCTTTATTTTCTTCTTTGTCATCTAAAAAATCAAATAAGGAAATATATATTGTGGGGATTAGTTCTATTCGTTTTTCGTCATTATCTTTTAAATTTTCATAAAATTCTTGATAAAAACCAGACGCTCCTTTTCTTTCGTTTGTTTCTAAAGGGTTTTGATAATTGGCTTGTTTTAAGATTTTTACTCTAACTTCTTTCCCTTTTTCTTTTGTGATATATTGGTCATTTGTTTCAGTCAAATATTCGTTTATTAGTTGCTTTATGTTGGTTGGAATATCTTTATAACTTGTTACTTCTTTTTCTTTGTCAGACAATTTAAATTTTTCTTTGCACTCTGGCTTTTTACATTCATCTCCCTCAAAAATTGTATCATAGTATTTGTTTATATCGTTGAAATATTTTTTTTTATAAAAAACACTCTCAATTTTATCTTCAATATCCTGAGAATTTTCAGAACAAAGTATATCAGTTACAGGATTTTTTTCGTGTTGATAAACAAGTATATTTAGATTTTTGTTTGTTATATTTTCTGCTATTTCGTCAATTTCCTCTTGTTCAAGCACTTTGAAAGGTTTGCTGCTTGTGTAAATATCTCTATCGTGGAGCAACAAGAAAATATCATTTGCCGATTCATTTATTTTGAGTAAACTTTCTATCCATTCTTTGCGTTTTTTGCTGTAATCAAGAGGTTTTACTGCATATATTTTTTTGTCTTTTATTTTACAATATTTTTGGTTTTGTTGGTTAGCCTCTATATAAGCGGATTTGGCAAGTTCAATTAATACTTCTTTTTGCTCAAAACCTTCTATTTTTTCTTCCAAAGTTTTTTCCCCATCAGTTACCCAATCTTGCCAAATTTGATTACCAAGTGCTTGTCTATCTTCTTCATATTCAGAAGGTACTATTAAGCACTCGATAAATTTGGTTTTATATTCTTCTTTTTGTTTATTGTTTAATTTTTCGAACCACCAACGAAGTATTTTTTCGTCTGTTGCTTCAAACAAAGAACTTGTATCAAATGTACTATTATCACAATTATCTTCGGAAAAAAGATGTTTCCCAGTTCCTTTTTTATAATCATCATCATTCGGATAATGTAAAAACGAATGTCTTGTAGAAAAAATAAAAACTTTACTCATAATGTGCCATATTTAAAAGTTCTACCAATGAATATTTGCAATTTGCAATAACATTTTCTAATGCCGAGAACTGAACAAAAGGTTGATGTTGCGGCATATCGTCTTCGCTTGGTTTTGACCTGCCTGAATGAATGATAAATTTAGGTAAATATTCATATTTAACTTCCTTATTATCTACTTTAAATGTTTTTTCAACAATTTTTACTTTTTTATTGCTGAACTTTTCATAAATTTCTTTTGTTACGTTTGCTCTATTTACTAAATCGGCGGCTTTGATTTTAAATTGTTCATAAATTTTATCTAACAATCCCTGATGAATGCAGATAAAATCAAAATCAGTCTTGTAATCATCGGAAAGTTTAATATTAATTTTTTCATTTTCATACGAAATTTTTCCTATAACTTTATAAACACAACCGTTGTAAATATATTCTTCTGTTTCCTTGGAATATGAATGTTCGACATTTAAATAACCTACAATTACAAACTCTTTTTTTTCCTTTCTATAAACAATATTAAAAAACTCAACACCTTTTAATTTATACAAATATGGATATAATTCTGACGTTTTGAATTCATTTTGAATACCTACTCTATTATTCATAAAGAATTTTAGTTTTTCTTTCGTATTCAAAATTTTAAATTCTGAACTTTTCTTTAATTTTTCATCTTCATCCAATAACTTTTCTTTTATTTCATCAATATCATTGTATTGCTCTATAATTTTTGTCCACCAATCGTATTGCAATATTTCATTATGTGATATTTTGGTATATCTATCAAAAAATCTTTCGTCAAAAATCGCGACTTGGGCTTTCATTGCATTAAGGTGCTTATAATACCATAATTTATCTATTGTTTCTGTCCTCAATAAACGGGCAGTAGAATTATGTCCGGTAATACCCTCTACAAATTCAATTTCACCATTATTAATTCTATTAAAATTATTTTTCATAAATGGGTAAAATTCATTTGTACTCTCAAAATGAACTCTGTAAATATATTTTTCTTTGAAATCTCCACCATCTATGATATTAATATATTCACCAAACTGAAAATCGTTTATTTTCTCTTTTACCTTTCCATCAGAAATGCAAATTTTATCTATTTTATCTATTTTATCTAATTTCAAATATTTTTCAAATATTTTTTCTGAAATTTCTTTTTTTATATCAAGAGTAGCAATTTTTGTACTATCTGTGAGCGTTTTAAATAACTCGTTATCTTCAATTATTAAACTATGTGAATGCGGTAATATTTTTTCATAAATTGTATCATTTTCACAAACAATAAAATTATAGTTTAATTTAGTGTCGTCTTTAAACTCGTCTGGAGTAAATAATTTGCAATAGTGTTCCTGCAAATTTTCATTAATTTTTTTCCTGTCATCCTTATTTATAGTGGAGCCGCTAATTACTGCAATCTCTTTGGGTCTTTTTATGCAAAAAACGTATTCCAGATTATTTTTTTCGGTTTTGTTAACTTCTAAAATAGGAGGTTTTATATTGTCTTGTTTTTCTGTGTATGATTCATTGCGTAGCCAAGTTGCAGAAATTCGCATTTCTTTTAAACCTTTATTTGTTTCTTTTAACTTTCCACTGACATCAAGATAATCATCATCTAAACGTTCTCTTAACTTTTGCAAAATATCATCATCTATTTCGCAATTATCGGTTATTTTAATAATGTGAAAGTCTTTAATATTTGGAGTTCTATACTTATCCCAAAATTCATCTTTTGGTAAATTGCTTTCTTCCCATACATCAATCGTAAACATAAGATTCGTGTTTTCGGATTTCAATTTTCCGTGTTTGGCAGCATTGCGAATAATGTTTTCAACGATAGAGAAAAAGGCTTGCCGTCCGGTATAACCGCCGGGCAAACTTAATTTTATTTTTCGCATATTATTAAGTTCTTTATGCTCAATATAATTGCCTTCCATATCTTTCGTATTCAAACCTTCAAAATCTTCTCGAAATTTAATTATGATATTTTTTTCATCTTTTTTGTATTCATTATTTTCAATACATCTTCCAAACCCTTCTGATTTTGCAATATATTTGAGTAATAGATTTTCTGTTTTTTCGCCTTTCCTATTTTCGTGGTGTCTTGAATGGCAAGCATCGGGCGTGAGTTCGTCATAAATTGCCTGTTTAAAATCAACAGTAGAAAAATAAGGAACGTAATCGGTACAAATGGTTGCAATATAATCCTGCCGTTCTTGCAAATACGAAATAAAATGTCCTAATCCAACCAAAAACGGTAATTCGTCATTGTATTTTTCGTCCTCTAAACACTTTTTGATTTTTTCTTTGAGAGAGAAATTATCCTTATTCCATTCTATATCTGTTATTGTTGCATTTATTAACTCGGCAAGAACGTTATTTTTAAAAATTGTTTGTACATTTCTTAAATGTTCTTTAATGTAAAATAAAATATGGCTGCCGAGATTATGGCTCATATTGCGGCTCATTATGGCGGCAATGGCGGATTTGATTGAGGGTTGGCGGATTAACATTTCATTTTCAGCACCCTTAATCACGCTGCTTATATATGACAATGTGTGTTGAATACCTATTATTTTATCATTGTCATTTTTATTATGTTTTTTGGGACTTGCTATTAATAGGTTCAAATAAGAAGAATTGATGTCTTTGGATGGAATATAAAACAAACTGTTAATTTCATCAAAAGACAAAAGATAATCAACCAATGGATTAATATCTATGTTATTTTTAATCAGTCCATTTTCTGATAAATACGAATGAACATTAATATTCTCCTTATGAATATTGATTTTATGCAATACATCTTCAGAGATACTCTGTCTGTAATTATAAAAGAAATTATCTTGAACAACACTCTTTTTTGGTCGTGTTATAGCATTGGATTCTTTGGAAACAAAAATAATGTCATCATCATCAGAATATTTTTTAATATTGTCTTTTTGTACTATAAGAGATTGTTTTTTGTCGTTTTGTTCAAAAAAAAGTATAAAATTATTTTCTTCAAATTGTTTGATTCTTGCTCTATCTGTATCTTGAGGGCAATATTCTGCACCAAAGTATTTAGTAATATCAATGTATTTATATTGTTTAGTATGTATTACCCATTTTATCTCCTGAGTAAGATGTGAGTAGTGAGAAAATACAACATATTCATACTCAAAGTTTAACTCTTCAATGATATATTTAAGTATAAATTTTTCAATATCAAATCGACTGTTATCTTTCATTATAGAACTTATACTCTTTACAATAGAATCAAGTTCTTTCCTAAAATTATCCGTAATTTTAATAAGCATAATATATATTGGTACTTCTTTATTTTACAAATTGAAAAAAATTATTCTTTCTAATATAGATTAACTTTACCATCTCGATACACTGCTAATACCATTTCCAGTGCAATATCTCCATTTTCTAAATAACTAAATTTTCCAACCACTCCTTCTGTGTCTTTAAAAAGTTTAGAATATACCAGTCGTCCTTTTTCCCCAGTTTTATTTGAATAATCATAATATTTTATGAAATTAACAACAGCATCATAAGAATATGCTTGTCCCATTCCTATTTCATCATTGTACTTTTGGGCATACAGTAACTTAAAGTTTTCTCCTTCTGTCGTATATATTCCCACATCAAACTTTGTAGAGGCACAAACCAATCCATCAGTTATATTTGAATTCATTTTCTTTATTACTGAAGAAGCCGCTATTGAGGATGTCCCGATTAGTTGTATATTTTTGTTATATTCTCTTATTTGTTTTATTAAATTTGCCGACAACTCTGTCCCATACTCAAGAATTATAATAGCATCATAATTATCTATTTTATTTTTCAATATAATATTCTTAAAATCTTTTGTATTGAAATCAATCAATTCTTTATCAATTGTAATATTTTCCATTTTTTCAGTAAGTGCTGAATATAATCCTATTCCATAATCACTATTTAAAACAAATGCCATAATCTTTTTCATAGATTTTTCTTTTACAAAATCACCTATTATTGTTGCATCATCTTCTGCTCTGCTAAAAGCTCTTATTGTATTTGAATTAGTTTTCAGAAGGTCTTCGTGGTTTGAAATAGCAATATGAATAATATCTTTCCCTTCTAATATAGCATTTAATGATAAACTCAAGGAAGATGGCGTAGATATTATTGCATCAACCTTATTAATATCAATAAGTTTCTTTGCTGCAGTCATTCCTGTGGAAGTATTGCTCATATTATCTTCTACGTAGTATTCAATATTATATCCTTGATTTTTTAAATGCTCTACAGCAATCAAAATTCCTTGATTATCCAAGTTCCCATAATAAGAAGAACTTCCCGTTAACGGCAACACTGCCCCAATTTTCACAGTTTCCCGTGTTTCACTACTTTTCTTGTTTACCAAGAAATACCAGCCCAAGAGGGCTACCAAAACTACGGCGATTACGCCAAATAAAACTTTCTTATTCATTGTTATAAAAATTTAGTGGTTTAAAAAATAAAAGCGCAAAATATACATTTTTTTCTATTTTTAAAATGAAAAACAAAAAAAAGCGAAAAAATCTTCAGAAGCATAATTTCTTAATTGTTAAACATTACATTTTCAATCTCTTTTATATCTTTATTTTTCGACGAATAAACTACCGAGCCACTTCTTAACATAATAACCGTATCGCAAAACTCAATTGCACGAGCAATGTTTTGTTCCACCAATATTATGGTAAGATTTTCATTTTTACGCAGCATTTCCAATGTTTCGTACATTTGATTTGTGGCTGTTGGGCTGAGTCCCGAACTGGGTTCATCAAGTATGAGCAGTCGTGGTTTTTGTTTGAGCAGGCACATTGCCAATGCTACTTGGTGTCGCTCACCACCGCTAAGTTTATCGGCGCGTATTTTACTTAATTCTTTTTTCGTTTTTTGCAGGAAAGGGAAATTTTTCAATATTTCGTCTTCTTTTTTCCAATTTTCGTATAAAGTAAGATTTTCAAGCACAGACAGTTCGTCAAACACCACGCCGCCCTGCAAAAAGAGCGATATGCCCCGTTTGGCTATCTTATCGGCAGCCAGTCGGGTAATGTCTTGTCCGAGAAACTCAATTTTCCCTTCCCTGTACGGCAAAAGGTTCATAATCGCCCTTGTCAATGACGTTTTCCCGCAACCATTCAGACCAACAATGCCAATGCAATCGCCCTCATTTATTTCAAGGTCAATTCCATTCAGCACATTCTGGCTTTTGACATATCCGCCTGTCAGGTTTTCAATTCTTAACATACCTATTCAATTCCAAGATAACTGTTTTTAACTATTTGGTTATTAATCAATTCGCTTGTAACCCCTTGCAGTTCTACTTTGCCATTCTGCATAAAGGCACAATAATTAGAAACGTCATTTACAAATGGAATATTGTGTTCCACCAAAACAACAGTTTTACCGTTTGCAACCATTTCTTTAATTATCTGTTTTATAGTCTCTAAATAAGCAACATTCGTGCCAGCCGTAGGTTCATCGAGTAGAAACAACGAATAATCACCCATAAAAAGTCGTGCCAGTGCTAAAATACGCTGTTCGCCATACGAAAACGAACTGCCTAATTCGTCTAATTTTTCAATATATTGGTTGTTCTCACCAAAAATTCTGTTTAAAATTTCTATCGCTTTTTCTTTTTTCCCTTCTTCTATTTTATTAATTTTCTTATTATTGAACAAAAATGCAAAAGGGGTTTCTCCCGCCGTATCTTCGTTGGCAAGTTTCATATTTTCGAGCAATGTAAGGTTGGGAAATAATCCTTTGCTTTGGAAAAGCCGCCCAATACCTTTGTTTGCTCTTTGTGCGGGCGAAAGATTTTTTATGGATTTCCCTTTGAACACAATATCGCCTTCGTAATCGTTTTGAAAACCCGAAATAATGTTGAACAGCGTTGTCTTTCCCGCCCCATTCCCTCCAATCAAAGCGGTAATTGTGCCTTCTTCCACATCAAGATTTAGTCCGTTCAGAACTTTGAACGAATCTTTGCCTTTTGCAAAACTTATGGTTATATTTTTGAGCGATAAAATCATTTTCAACTGTGAATTAAAGATTTTGATTTATGATTTTGCGTTTTCCCCCATAATCCTTGTGGTGAAAAAAACATCACCAACACAAGCGTAAGCCCGTAAATAATTTGTCTTAAATTGGCTTCCACAGCATTAGGTAGCCCTACGAAACGTAAAATTTCGGGTACAATCACCACAAACAATGCACCTGCAATGGGACCTTTAACATTGCCTGTTCCCCCGATAAACAATGCCGTAAGGATAAAAATACTTTCGTCAATGGTAAAACTCGTAGGGTCGATATAACTGATATACGAGGCATACAGCAAGCCCGCCAAACTCGAAAATGCAGCAGAAAGGAAAAACGCCCAATTTTTGAATTTAACAGGATTTCGCCCCATTGACAAAACTGCCAATTCGTCATTGCGAATGGCATTCAATACACGCCCATAAGGCGAAGATTTTATATTGCCAAACAAAAATACGACAATCAACATAACTGCCGTTGAAAGCAAGAAATAACCCAATACGCCCGAAACAGCAATAATTCCAAATAATTTTATGGAAGGAATACCTGCAATTCCGTAGGGTCCGCTTGTTACATCAGTCCAATTATACAAAACGGTAAAGACAATCATTTGAAACGCCAAAGTTGCCAACACAAAATAGTCGCCTTTCAATCTTGTAGCCGCAAACGAAACAACCAAACTGCAAATTCCCGTCAAAATCATTACAGCCAATGCCACCACCACAAAAGGCAAATTCCAATGCAACAAAAAATATGCTGAAAAATATGCACCTATTCCATAAAATGCCGCCTGACAAATAGACAGCAGGTTAGCCAAACCTGTGGGTAAATTGGCGCTCAATATCAGCAAGATATAGATATTTAGCATTATGATTATGTGCAGTATATATTCCATTTTTTTTTATTCAATACATTAAACTACTCGTTTTTTAAAGCCCAAAATCCCCTGCGGACGGAAAAACAGAAAAATCAGTAATACCAAAAACGTAATCGCATTTTGCCAATTTGCCGAAAATTGATATACCACAAGCGACTGCAAAATTCCGAGTATCAAACCACCCATTACGCAAGCGTCAAATCGTCCCATTCCGCCGATAATCATTGCAACCATTGCATTTATCAAAAGCGTCATTCCAATATGCGGGTCCATTCCTATATCATAAGCCGAAAGGCAACTGCCCAACGCCAAAAGAACGCCGCTCAAAGCAAACACCCAAAGTCGAGTGTTTCGTATGTTGAAACCCATTATTGAAAACAATTCATCATTATTGCTCAATGCCCTTGCTTTTAAACCGAATTTTGAGAAACGAGAAAAAAGTACAAAAGCAATAATTACAACTCCGCCAATCAATAATTGCAGAAGTTGCGGCGTAGTAATGATAATATCTGCACGATTATAAACCTTTTGTATGCTGTTGGTTAATACTTTCGATTCGTTACCAAACAAAAGAGCAATGACGTTTGTCAAAATTATCATTACGCCGATAGAGGCAATCATAACCACATTCAGCGAAGATTTTTTCTTGTAAAGCGGTCGGTAAACGATTATTTCTGTCAAAACGCTCAATAATGCAGTAGCAATCAAAGCACTCAATCCCGCCATCCACAATGGTAATCCCAAGACTGAGAAAGCAAAATAGAATATGTATGCCGCTGCCACATATATTGCTGCTGCTGCAATATGGAAAATCCGCGTGGTGTTGTACACCAACGCAAACCCTATTGCGGACAGGCTGTAGAGTATTCCGGTAATTAAGCCGTTTATGAGAAATTGTAGAAGCATATTTATACAATATATAATATTGGGTGCAAAAATACTAAAATTAACAATATCGAAAATAATAACCAGTTTTACCATTTTTCCCTCTCTTCCGGGTAAAAAACTATTTTTGCAAGCAAAATTTTAATACTATGAAATATTATGAAATTTATATCATTTTTTCCGAAGTTTTTCCGTGGAAAGAGATTTTTGTTTCTCTTTTGGCTGATTTAGGTTGCGATAGTTTTGCCGACGGAGAATTAGAGAATGTTTTATTGGCCTACATTCATGAAGAACATTATAATGATGATGCCATGAAAAGGTTTTTTGAAGATTATTATGCCAAAACAAGTTTTCAATTTTGCATAAATGAGGTTGAACAGCAAAATTGGAATGCAATTTGGGAATCGAATTATGAACCGGTAATGGTTGCTGACCGGTGTTTTATCCGTGCGCCTTTTCACCACCCCAATCCAAGAGCTGAATATGAGATTATTATTGAGCCAAAAATGTCGTTTGGAACTGCTCATCATGAAACCACCTCTTTAATGATTGCTTTTTTGCTGGAGGAAGATTTGCGGCATAAAAGTGTGTTGGATATGGGCGCGGGTACCGGCATTTTGGCTATATTATCGCATCTTAAAGGCGCCTCTCCGGTTACAGCCATTGATAACGATGAATGGGCATATCTGAATAATATTGAAAACAATACCCGAAACAACACCGAAGCGATACGGGTAAAACTGGGAGATGCTTCTTCGTTGTCTGAAAGTGAAAAATATGATGTTATCATCGCCAATATTAATAGAAATATTTTGCTTCGTGATTTACCTGCTTATGTAAAAGTGTTAAATGCTCAGGGGGTAGTTTTTTTAAGCGGGTTCTACATCGGCGAAGATGTTGAAATGATTACGCAAAAATGTATTGAATTAGGGCTTCAACCTGTTTCTGTAAAAGAGAAAAACCTGTGGTGTGCAGTAAAATTTAGAGTTAGTAAGTAAAGTTTTGTACATTTTGTATTATTTCTTCAACTTCCTTTAAAGTAGTCGCTTTCATTAACTCTAAACGTACCTTTTTAAAATGATTTACCCCTTTAAAATACCCGGCATAATGTCTCCGAATTTCAAGACACGCTCTCTTCTCTCCTACTGAGGTAATAAGGTTTTTTAGATGTTGAATCATAACATTAATGCGTATTTCTAAATTGGGTGTTATAAAAATTTGTTTTTCAAACGCACATTTTATTTCGGAAAAAATCCACGGATTGCCAATAGCTGCGCGTCCAATCATGAGGGCATCAACGCCGTATCTTTGTTTATATAAAACCGCTTTTTCTCCGAAAGTGATGTCGCCGTTTCCAATCACAGGAATTTGCATACGCGGGTTATTTTTCACTTCCCCAATTAATGACCAATCTGCCACTCCCGAATAGATTTGCGAGCGCGTTCTTCCATGAATAGTGATTGCTTGAATGCCAACATCTTGCAGTTGTTCTGCTGCGGAAACAATGGGTTTGTCGTTCATATCCCATCCCAAGCGGGTTTTCACAGAAACCGGTAGTTTCACCGCATTCACAACGGCTTTAGTGCAAGCCACCATTTTAGGAATATCCTTTAAGATGGCTGCCCCTGCGCCTTTATTCACTACTTTCTTCACGGGGCATCCCCAGTTAATATCTATAAAATCAGGGTTTTGCTCTTCGGCAACTTGCGCAGCTTTTACCAACGAGTTTTCATCATGTCCAAAGATTTGAATGCCAAAAGGACGTTCCGTTTCATCAAAAGCCATTTTAACGAAACTTTTCTGTACATCGCGAATCAGTGCTTCGGAGGAAACAAATTCGGAGGTCAAAACATCCGCGCCCATCTCTTTGCAAATACGCCGGAATGCGGTGTTGGTAATCTCCTCCATCGGCGCTAAAAAAAGGGCGTTTGGGTTGGTTTTTAGATAGTTTGCAAAAAAATTCATAGAAATTTACAAATTTATCTTCTCTACTCGCTTTTCGTGCCGTCCTCCTTCAAAAGAGGTCAAAAAAAAGGCAGTAATAATCTCAACGGCATCTGTTTGAGCAATAAACCGTGCGGGAAGTACTAAAATATTAGCATCGTTGTGGGCGCGCGCCAAAGTCGCAATCTCTTTACTCCAACACAACGCCGCTCTCACATTGGGATGTTTGTTTGCCGCCATCTGCATACCGTTTCCGGAGCCACAAATAAGAACACCTTTCTCGTCGGGATGTTCCGAAATGTATGTTGCCAACGGGTGCGCAAAATCAGGGTAATCTACGCTACTGAGGTTAAAACAGCCATTGTCTTCCCAATTCATATTTTTAAAATGGGTAATAACAAATTGCTTTAGATCAAAACCGGCGTGGTCACTTGCAATTTTCATAGTCTTATATATTATCGTAACGTTGCCCCGCACTCCCTTTCAAATGCCCCCAACAATTTATTCATAATCTTATTAATCTCTTCGTCGGTCATGGTTTTATCAGGATGTTGCAAGACAAAGTTCAACGCATACTGTTTTTTGTTTTCGGGAAGTTTGTCGCCTTCGTAAACATCAAACAATGATATTTTTTTGATATGTCGAGAGCCGAATTGCACGGCAACTTTCTCCAATTGTTGATACGTTACGTTTTTATCCACTACCAATGCCAAATCTCTTTTTACAGACGGCGTAAAAGCAATGGGAGAAAAAATGGTTTTATTGTTTAAAAATTCTTCAAAAAGAGTAACAACATCTATTTCAGCGTAATATACCGGTTTCTTAATATCAAAATACTTTAAAATTTTAGGATTAACTTGACCGATTTGCGCAACAGGTTTATTATTATTAATATAGTATAAAGAGTTTATTAACGTCGTTTCCTTATCGTTGGCCTGTTGAGACGAATAATTATTGGATTGTATTCCGCATTTAAGCAAAATATTTTCCACAAAATTTTTCAAAAAGAAAAAATCTAATTCACGTTGGGGTTCGAGCCAATTTTCCTCATGTGTTTTACCGGTTACAAAAAGAGAGAGTTTTTCTTTTTCGGAAAAACGTTGTAATAAATCGGTAGTTTCCTTATTAACAAGATGATATGTTTTTCCAAATTCAAAAAGTTTGAGGTTGTTATTTTTGTTGTTTAAGTTGTGGGCAATGGTTTCTAAGCCGGAGAGAAGCAAGGTTTGCCGCATGGCGTTCAATTCGCTGCTTAGTGGGTTTACCAAACTAACTCGCTCGTTTTCATTAATAAAATCAAAAAATGATGCATATTCACCTTTAGTAATGGAGTTGTTCAACATTTCAAAGAAGCCGTTGTCTGCCAAATAGGTAGAGATCATTTTTTGCATTTTTTGCAGCGTGTTTTTCGGTTTGCTGTGTTTAAAATAGCGAACCTCATAAGGAATTTCAATATTATTATACCCATAAATACGTAATACTTCTTCAATTAAATCAATAGGTCGGGTAACGTCGTGTTTGCCAAGCGGAATTGTTACAGAGAGTTTATTTTGGCTGATGGAACTGTTTTCAAACCCAAGATTAATGAGAATAGAAGAAACGGTTTGCATATCCAGATTTTTTCCGGCTACCTTAGCTACGTCTTCCAAAGAAAGTGAGAGAACAAGGGGTTCAATAGTTGTTGGGTATTCGTCAATCACTTCCGAAGCAACCACAGCTTTAGCCAGTTCCACTAATAATTGGGTTGCCCTTCTAATGGCGTACACTGTCATGTTAACATCACATCCTCTTTCGAATCGGAAGGCGGCATCGGTTTTCAGCCCGTGTCTTTTTGCTGTTTTCCGAACAGAAACAGGGTTAAAATAAGCACTTTCTAAAAAAATGTTTTTAGTATCCGCAGTAATACCGGAATCTTTACCACCATAAACGCCGGCAATACACATTCCGCTTGTGGCACTGCAAATCATTAAATCATCTTCGTGGAGTTTGATTTCTCTATCGTCCAACATTCTGAAAGGAGTATCTTTGGGTAATGTTTTAATAATCACTTTTCTGCCTTCAATTTTATCGGAGTCAAAGGCGTGGAGCGGGTGTCCGGTTTCTAACATCACAAATTGCGTAATATCAACCACATTATTGATAGGGCGCACCCCCACCGAAAGCAGTCTGTTTTTGAGCCAGTCGGGAGACTCATTAATTTCAACGTTTTCCAAACATATTCCGGTATATCTTGGACATGCGGTTTTGTTTTCAATGGTAATAGCAATGGATGGTTTTCGCTTGCTGGGAATAAAATCGCCGATAAAGGGAAGTATTGGACATGAACATGGGATATTATTTTGTTTCAAGGCAGCAAAGAGGTCTCTTGCCACACCAATATGTGAAATGGCATCGCTGCGGTTGGGCGTTAAACCGATTTCGAAAACATGGTCTTCTTCAATTTTAAAGTAAGTGGAAGCCGGCTGTCCTATTTTCGCAAATTTGTTTAATTCCATAATCCCCTCGTGGTTGTTTCCTAATTGCAGTTCTTTTTCGGAACAAATCATCCCCTCTGAAGCGGCACCGCGAATTTTAGATTTTTTAATGGTAAACGATTCCTCACCGTCATACAATTCTGTGCCAATGGTTGCCACTGCTACTTTAAGTCCTGCGCGTATATTTGAAGCGCCGCAAACAATATTGAGCGGAGCACCTGAACCTATATTTACCTTAGTAACATGCAAGTGGTCGGAATCGGGATGGGGTTCACAAGTTAGCACTTCTCCAATTACGATGCCCCGAAGCCCACCTTTTACTGTTTCAAATTTTTCCATGGATTCTACTTCTAATCCACAGTTGGTTAAATAGTTCCCTGTTTCTTCAGGCGATAAATCAAAATTAATGTACTGTTTAAGCCAGTTGAATGAAATTTTCATTACTATGTTTTTTTAGTTTGAGATTGCAAAAATAGAAAATACTAAGTAAAAAATTGTTTCTTTATTTTATCAAATAAACCTTCTTCTCACTAAATCGCAAAGAGTAAGATATGACGTAGATGTTGTATCCCAAACGTATTGATGTTTCAACTCTTCCATGAGCACAAAAGCGGATTCAAGATTTTCACACTCATTCAGTTTTTGAATGGCATTGCTAAAATCAACGCCGCTATTGCGGAATAACTCACGAATAAAGGTAAATTTTTCATTAATAGCAATCGCTTTGGTTAAGTCGGGAATACCGGATTGCTGAAAACGTGCCCCTAATGAATTATCATCTTTCTTTTCTGTCAACAAATCGTTCAGCGATTTTTTCTCTGGCTTCGGAATTACCATTTCGTCGAACAAAAGTGCAGGTTGCGGTTTGGCATCAGGAATAAACTCTAAAATATCGTCATGAAGAATTTCTACTACTGAGGTTTTTTCTTCAATAATTGGTTCTTCTTCAATATCTAAACTACCCCGCCCTTCGGGCACCTCTTCAACATTTGAAGGGGATATTTCTTCTTCAACAATTGGTTCTTCTTCAATATCTAGACTACTCTGCCCTTCGGGCACCACTTCAACATTTGAAGGGGATATTTCTTCTTCAACAATTGGTTCATCTTCAATATCTAAATTACCCCGCCCTTCGGACACCCCTTCAACATTTGAAGGAGATATTTCTTCCTCAATAATCAGTTTTTCCTCTTCAAATTCCACTTTCTGCTCTTCTGCTTTTCTGCTTTTCTCCTCTACTTCCACAAACAGTTTTTCAATTCTGTTTTCTGCGCAAAGTTCATCAGATTTCATATTAATAAAAATCATATACGCCGCTCGAAGGTTGTGTAAAATGATATCTTTTTCAATAGGCGAATAAACATCTAACGCGTTTATTTGTTGCAAACTTTCAATAATTTTTTGAATAACTCCGGTAGGTTTTTCCATGATTTTAGATGATTGGTATTTTAATTAACATTAGGTTTGAGCAATATTTTCTTCATTTTTTTGGACAAATATTTTTTTATTCCAAATGATGATTGCGATAATTCCGGTGGTAGTACAAATATCGGCCACGTTAAAGATTGCGGGGAAGAAGTAGTTCCCTCCCCAAAGCGGCACCCAGTTTGGCAGCATAAACAGTTTAAAATAAAACATATCCACTACTCTTCCATAAAGGATGGGGGCATAGTTCCAAATCATACCGTAGAACATTGAGTCAATGATGTTTCCTATAGCGCCGGCGATAATTAAAGATAGTATCACCACCACGATCCATTCGGCCTGTTTCTTTTTAATAAGTGCAAAGAGGTAGTAAATAATAAAACTTGCCACACCGATTCTCACCAGCGAAAGCAACAGTTTTCCAATCTTTTCGCCGAAACTGATACCAAATGCCATCCCTTCGTTTTCTACAAAATATATATAGAACCAATTTCCCCACACAGGAATTGCTTCTCCGATTGACATGGTTGTTTTCACCCAAATTTTCACGATTTGGTCAACCATTACCAAAAAGAAGATAATAATCAGGGCTAAACTACTTTTTTTCATTTACTTTAGCATCAAATGAGAGGGTAGCATGAGGTACGCATTTTAGCCGTTCTTTGGGAATCAGTTTGCCTGTAGCACGACAAATTCCGTAAGTTTTATTTTCGATACGCACCAAGGCTGCTTCCAAGTTTTTGATATATTTATCCAAACGATTTGCTAAGCGGCTGTTCTCTTCTTTGGAGAGCACTTGATTTCCTTCCTCCAAAATTTTGAAAGTGGGCGAAGTGTCGGTGGTGTCGTTACCTACATTGCTGTAGGCTTCTAAATAGATTTCCATTCCTTGTCTTGCTTCCGCAATTTTTTCTTCGATGAGCGTTTTAAACTCCTGGAGTTCTTCATCGGAATATCTAATAAGAGCATCTGTATTCATATCTATTTATGTTGATAATTAATTTTGCAAAAATAGAAAAAAAAACGTTCAAAAAACGCCGGTCATAACATTCAAAAAAAGTATATTTTTGCCGACCATTATAATAAGCAGCAAATTTGTTGTTTAATCATTTTTTTAACTCATTTTTTTATGAACATTACACACGAAAACGCCACCGAAAATGTACAACAATTATGTATTGAGATTCACAAAGCAGACTATACAGAAAAAGTTGAATCTGAATTAAAGAAATACAGAAAAACCGCGCAAGTACCAGGATTCAGAGTAGGAAACGCACCTATGGGCTTGATTAAACGAAATTATGAAAAACCGCTCATCGCCGATGAGGTAAATAAGATTATCAGCGAAAAACTCTATCAATATTTTCAAGATAATAGTATCAATATTATGTTTGAACCTATGTTGATGGAAGAAAAATCAACGGTAGATTTTGACAATAATGAGGATTTTATTTTTACATTCGAGTTTGCCGTGCAGCCGGAAATAGCATTGGATTTTGCCGCACTGCCCCTTATGAAAGTGTTTAAAATATTAGCCAACAAAGAAGAGATAGAGGATTTTATGACGCAGATTAGAAAACGACACGGCGATTATATTAATCCGGAAACCATTGAAATAGACGATTATGTTTCCGTAAAATGGGAAGAGAATAACGGGTTTTTCTTTATTAAAGATTTAACAGAAAATGGAAAAGCATGGTTTCTTGGAAAAAAAATGGATGACATGGTGAATGTTGTTTTCAATGAATTATTTACCTCTGATGAAAATCTTAAAAAATTCTTAAAAAAATCGGATGAAAAATTTGACAAAAATATGTTGGGTAGCGCGGAAGTTAGAATCGCCTCCATTGGACGGGTAAATTTAGCAGAGTTGAATGACCAATTTTTCCAAAAAGCATTTCCGGATGGTTCGGTTAAAACGGTGGAAGATTTTGAAAAACTTGCGGCGCAACAAATTGAAATGCAATGGAAACAGGAAAGCGACAGAAAATTTATGAACGACGCTATAACCCTGCTTATTAGAAACATACCAATGGATTTGCCGGAAGATTTTATCAAACGTTTTATTCTTAAAAATAATGAAGATATTTCTGAAGAAAAACTAACTCAGGAATGGCCTCAATACCTTGATACTATTAAATGGCAACTGCTTGAAGGAAAATTGGGAAAAGAGGAAAATATTGAGGTTACCATGGAGGATATAAAAAATCATATTCGAAATTTCTATTACCAAAACTACTTCACGCAGTTTAATTTGGCGGATGTGGAGGAACGATTGAATCAAATGGTGGAAGAGGCGGTGAAAGATAAAAAACAGGTCAAACAATTGTACGACCAACTGTTTGACCATAAAATTATGTTGGCACTTCAGGCAAAAATGAATGTAGAGGAACTCTCCGGCGATTTTAATCAGTTTGTAGCGTTTATGACCGGTACGGAATATGTGAGTACGAGTACGGGGGGGATAAGAGCAGAAGAGCAGAAAAGCAGAAAAGCAGAAAAGGAGAAAGAAGAAGGGAGAAAGGAGAAAGGAGAAGAGGTTGGGGGTGTAGAAAAACCGAAGAAGACAAGGCGTTCTCCGGCGAAAAAGAAAACAGAATAAATTCTAATATTATGAAAACCGAATTTCAAAAATACGCTGTTAAACATTGCGGAATCAGTAGTTTAAGATTGGAACAATACCAATCTTTAGCGAAAAATTACCTAACCCCTTACATCATTGAAGAACGTCCGATGAATATAACACAGTTGGATGTTTTTTCAAGATTGATGAAAGAGCGCATCATCTTTTTGGGAGTTCCTATTTACGACGAAGTGGCGAATATTATCCAGGCGCAGTTGTTGTTTTTAGAGTCTCAAAATGCGGAACAAGATATTCAAATCTACATCAATTCTCCAGGGGGCGTAATTTACGCCGGATTAGGTATTTATGATACCATGCAGTACTTAAAACCTGATATTCATACTATTTGTACGGGAATTGCCGCTTCTATGGCTTCGGTGTTGTTGTGCGCCGGCACAAAAGGGAAACGTTTTGCGCTCCCTCACTCTCGTGTGATGATTCATCAACCTATGGGCGGGGTGCAAGGGCAAGCCTCCGATATTGAAATTGAAGCCCGCGAAATTCAAAAACTCAAGAAAGAACTGTACGAAATTATTGCGCACCATACCGGAAAAACCTACGATGATGTGTGGAAAGACAGCGACCGCGATTACTGGATGGTTGCCTCCGAAGCGCTGGAGTACGGCATGATTGACGAAGTGTTGATAAGAAAATAATTAAAAAAAACTATTATGATTTATTTAGACAATTCCGCAACCACTTTTCCTAAACCCGATTGTATGTACGAATTTATGAGCGGGTTTTACAAAAAACATGGCGTGAACCCCGGCAGATCGGGTTTTGATGCAGCCATAGAAACGGAAGAAGTAGTACAAAAAACGCGCAAAATGATGACGGAACTTCTCAATGGAGGAACTGATTTTAACAGACTTACATTTAGTTACAATGCCAGCGATTCTTTAAATTTAATCATTCAAGGATTGGCTGAACCCGATGCGCATGTCATCACTACTATGCTGGAACACAACTCTGTATTACGCCCTCTCTATTGTTTAAAAGAGGAAGGAAAACTACAAGATGTTACTTATTTGCCTTTTGATAAAGAGGGTTACGTGAATCCTGAAGATTTTCGCAAAGCGATTCGTCCTAATACTAAATTTGTAGTTTGTACGCATTGTTCTAATGTGTTAGGCACTTTTCAACCGTTGCACGAAATTGGAAAAATTTGTAAAGAACATGGACTGATTTTTGTGGTGGATGGTAGTCAGGGAGCCGGCGCAATAAAAACCGACATGCAAGCCGATAATATTGATGTTTATGTATTTACAGGACATAAATGTTTGATGGGGCCCACCGGCATTGGGGGTTCTTACGTGCGTGAAGGAGTAGATATTAAACACACCCGCTATGCCGGCACCGGCGTTCGCTCTGCATTCCCCAAACATTTAGACGAATATCCTTATCGTTTGGAATATGGAACGCTGAACTTGGTGGGGGTAGCCGGATTGTATGCAGGAGTTTCATGGGTATTGGAACAAGGAATAGAAAACATCCATAAACATGAGATGGAACTGTGGGAAAAACTTCGCCAGGGAATACAGGGTGTGAAAGGAGTAACTACTTATTGCGCAAACTTCCCCGAAAGAAAAAATCCGGTACTTGCATTTAATATCAACGGTTTTGAGGCTGCCGATGTGGGTATGATGCTTGATGTGGATTATGAAATTGCGTGTCGCACCGGCTTGCAATGTGCGCCAAAAGTACACGAACATATTGGCACACTGAATATGCATGGTACTGTGCGCTTTAGTATCGGCGCTTTCAATACGGAAGCAGATATTGATGCCGCAATTCAGGCAGTTTCTGAAATTGCAAGGATAAAGAATTAGTTACGAATTACAAAACTTATGCTGAATCCCAATATAATTATGTGGGGTAATTTGTTTCAATTCGTTTTTTATTTCAAATGAAACACTCAGATTTTCAATAAATTCAATAATCACTTCTTGGGTAATGGCTTTACCTCTTGTGGCGGCTTTCAGGGCTTCGTAAGGTTCGGGGTAACATTCTCTGCGTAAAATAGTTTGAATAGCTTCGGCAACTACTGCCCAGTTGTTTTCCAAATCGTTGTTCAGTTTTTCATGATTAATCACGAGTTTATTAATCCCGCGTTGCAACGATTTCAGTGCCACAAGGCTATGGGCAAGCGGAACGCCAATATTTCGCGTTACGGTGCTGTCGCTCAAATCGCGTTGCAAGCGCGAAACAGGCAGTTTAGCAGAAAGCCCTTCAAACAATGCGTTGGCAACACAAATATTTCCTTCTGCATTTTCAAAATCAATGGGATTTACTTTGTGTGGCATTGTTGAAGAACCTGTTTCTGCTTCATTAATTTTTTGTGTAAAATAATTCATTGAGATATAAGTCCAGATATCGCGGGCAAAATCAAGTAAGATAGTATTAATGCGTTTCATCGTATCGAAATAAGCCGCCAACATGTCATAATGTTCTATTTGTGTGGTGGTTTGCAAACGTATCAAACCCAACTTTTCTTTTAAGAAACGGTTAGCAAAAGTTACCCAATCAATATCGGGATAGGCAACGTGATGAGCGTTGAAATTTCCGGTAGCACCGCCAAATTTTCCACAGAAAGGGATGCTTTCAAACAATGCCAACTGATTTTCAATACGTTCATAAAACACTAACCATTCTTTGCCCATAGTTGTTGGCGTTGCAGGTTGCCCGTGCGTGTGTGCCGGCATGGGCACCTGCATCCATTTCGTTGCACACTCACGCAAAAGTTTCTGCATATTTTCCATCTCATCAAACCAAACATCATGATGAAACGCTTTCATCAAATAAGGAATCGCGGTATTGTTAATATCCTGCGATGTGAGCCCGAAATGAATAAACTCCTTATATTCAGACAAATGTAATGTGTCAAATTTCTCTTTTAGAAAATATTCCACTGCTTTTACATCATGGTTTGTTACACTTTCAATTTCAATAATTTGCCAAGCATCTTCTTCTGAGAAATGCCGGTAAATGTTTCTAAGTTCCTCAAAAATAGCAGGATTTACCATTCGTAATTGCGGAAGCGGAATTTCGCATAAGGCAATGAAATACTCTATTTCCACAAGTGTTCTTGCCTTTAGTAAAGCAAACTCAGAAAAATAGTCGGATAGCGTAATTACTTGTTTATAATATCTGCCGTCAATGGGCGAAATTGCGGTTAGTCGGTAAGCAGTCATATTTTATATATTGGTTTGATTATTATTTTAACATCACCTCATTTTTTTATTTTATCCAACCAATGTCTGTCATTCGAGTTTTCGTAGTGTTCCAACTTATCAAAAAGTTCTTCTAATGTTGATGCAACAATCAGCAAATCAAAATGAAAATCGCGGAGAAATCCTTCCGTTTTAAATATATTAAGTTGCTCGATGAGTGGCGTATAATAGTTGAAAGCATTTAAGATGGCTACGGGTTTGTGGTGCAGCCCGAGTTGTGCATCTGTAAGTACTTCAAAAAACTCGTCCATTGTACCATAAGAGCCTGGTAATGATACAAAAGCATCTGCAGAGCGTTCCAACATTTGTTTTCGTTCACTCATGGAATCAACCAAATACAATTCTTCTAAGGTGGTATCAATAACAGTAGAGTTTGAAAAAAATGAAGGAGCAATACCTACTGCTTTTCCGTTGTGGGCACGGCAGGCATCGGCAGCGGCTTTCATTAATCCTAAGGCTGCGCCTCCATAATATAATCTAATTCGATTTTGAGCACACTGTTTTCCAAAAGCAGTAGCAAGTTCTTTATATTTTGGATGAAAACCATCAGCAGAACCACAAAATAAGGCTATAGAATTGATTTTCATTGATGTAAAATTTTTGTTAAACCAAATTGAATGAGCGAAATAACAATATAAAGTAGAATAATAATGGGAAATGCGGCTAATTGAAAAGCCACCAATAATATTGCAGATAAAAACAGGAAAAAATAACGTATCCAGTTTTTCTTAAAACTATAGTTTGCAAACTTCAAAGAAAACATTGGCAATTCACAAATAAGCAGTAATGAAAAAATTATTGATAACCCCAACAACACCCAAAAATTGTCAAATACAGGTAAATTATTTGCAGCAAAAGGAATAAAAGCGATAAAAAAAGCGTTTGCCGGTGTTGCCAATCCGTAAAACTCCTGTTGTTGCCGTTCGTCATTATTAAATTTGGCTAACCTATAAGCCGAAAAAGGAACAATGATAAATGCTAAATAAGGGAGAAGTGAAAGAGGAAAAAACTTCATTTCCGGAGGCAAATTAGAAAAAGATAACTCCATCCAAATAAAGAGGATGGCGGCAGGCGCCATCCCAAACGAAATTACGTCGGCAAGTGAATCTAAATCCATACCAATTGCCGACTTTACATGCAGTAGCCGTGCTGCAAATCCATCAAAAAAATCAAAGATTGCGGCGCAAAGAATAAGCAGGGCGGCATTTTCATAAAAACCTTTGAAAGCACACACCACGGCAATAGCACCAATAAAGGCGTTGCAGCAGGTGAGAAAATTAGGGATATAATTTTTCATTATTCTTTTTTAAAGTGCAAATAAACATAAAATCTTCAAATTCATCAAAAAAAAAAGGCTTCCCTTTTGGAAAGCCTTTTCGTAATTATTAATTCGTAATTGATTATTATTGTTTTACAAATTTCTGAACACTTGTTCCGTTTTCAGAAATAATGCGAACAAAATAAACGCCGTTGGTTAGGGTAGAAATATCCATTTCTGCCGTTGTGCCGTTGTTAGGTTGAGAAAGAACCACCTGACCTAAGAAGCTGAGTACTTCAATAGTGTGGAAGTTGTTGCTTGCGGTAATGGTAACGTTGTTTGATGCAGGATTGGGAGCGATAGAGAATGTTTTTACATTTTCTTTGATGCCCAAACAAATGCCCAGCGTTTTTGCTGCCGGTGCAGATTCAATGCCAAAATCGCATTTAATTTTAACACTCCATACAGTACTTCCTGAATTATCATATTCGGCATCTACATAAAAAGGTTCCGGAAGCAGTTCTACTGTTGCAATTAAATCAGTTCCTCTATACACGTTGTATCCTTTGGCTACTTCTGCTGTTGTCGCCGTCCATGTTAATTTGGCTGCGCTGCAGTCGGTTTCATATTTCACATCAAAGTTTGTAACGGCAGGGGGAGGGGTGATGCAAGCAGCTTTTGCTTTATTGGCAGGTGCAGATTCGCCGGCAACATTACAAGCTACAACAGCCCATGTATAACCTTGTACCGGATTAGATTCTTCATCTGTATATGATGTCGCTACAACATTCTCGGCAATAACAGCAGTACCTCTTAAAATTTTGTAATGTGTTGCTGTTACCGAAGCAGTCCATGTTAATACAGCTTTGCAATTGGTATTATAATTAACTTCTAAATTTGTAACGGGTTCCGGTGGAGCAATACATGCTGCTAATGTTTTCAAAATAGGCGAGGACTCACCGCCTCCACTACAAGCTACTGTAACAGACCATGCATGACTTTGACTAGGATTAAAGTCTTGATCTGTATAGGTGGTCGTTGAAATATTTTGAGCTATTGAAACCCCATCTCTATAAATATTAAAATTTGTTGCTCCCGCTGGTGCTGTCCAAGTTATAACAGCATGGCAATTTGCGTTATAACTAACCTCTAAATTGGTTGCAGGATCACATGCGCCATCTACTGCACCAACAATATTCATATTACCAACTTTACCTTGTTGTTGAAGTGTGTACCAAGTTGAAGCAATGGCAAAATGCCCGCCATTAGCATTTCCAGGTGTATTTGCGGAATAGGAAAGAGGGTAACAAGATTCTGATGAAACTGTATTCACAGTGTAACCAATAAAAGTATTTGCATTTTGAATCACATAAGGAGTAGTTAATACTATTCTATTCCATCCTTTAACAGTGGGCGTGAAAGGTTGTGTATATAAATTAGTGCCTGTGGTTGAATTTCTTATCCAAATAGAGCAATTGGTAAGGTTTGAGGGCTCAATCGGAAGACAAACATCAAATGCAGTTAGTTTCTTTCCAACAAAACCTCCAATATCCGCTGCAAGATAACCAATGGCTGCGTGATGTGCATTTGGATGATTAGTTGCTCCATAGGCATTATCATTGGCGAGTGTACAATAGCCCATAGGTTGCATAGGATAGGTTATATTAGTTATTGCTTCCGTAACATTGTTTCCGGCAACTTCATCACCTGTAAGTACTACTTTTCCTTTTATAACCAAACTGCCTGCTGTAGGGGGGGCAAAATTAATACTCACACTGTTAGAAGCGCCGGAAGCTAAATTAGTGGTAACTGCTTTTGATGCCAATACATTATCCGCTCCATCAATGAGTTGAACGGTGTAATTATTTTGCGCAGCAGTACCTGCATTGAATACTGTAACTGTATAAGCATACTGAGTACCTAATATTTTGAGGTCATTTGTTGCTTTTAGAAGAGATGCGGCAAGGTCATTAACAGGTGGTGTTGTAATGCCTGTACAATAACCTTTTATACCAATATTACCTTGAGCAGTAAATTGATTCCAACTTGTAGATGTAGGAGAGGTTGACATAATGTAATTAAAACCTCCTGGTTGGTAAGGATTCTCTGCCGGATCAGAACACCAAAACGGACGAACGGTTGCATTGGCTGCAACAGCAACTGTTAATGTATAACCAAAGGCAATAGTTCCTGTCGGAATAACATACGGAGTTGTAAGTATTACGTCATTATAATCACCTTGTACAACGGTAAAAGGCTGTTCATACAAAATAGCTCCTGTAAGCGAGCCTCTAATCCATACTTTAGCGCTTGTAACTCCCGGAAGTTGCGCTTCGGTTGGAATGGCAACGCTTATCTTAGTAATTTGCCCTCCAACATAGTTGGTCATTTGGGCGGCGGTAAAGTTTATACAACCGCTCATGTAATAGGTATTGGCATTTGGAAATGTATTACCAACAACCCAATGTAAATCAGCGTCATTGATGTAGGATAAAATTCCATCAGCCCTTGAAACATTGTGTTTCAAAATGGATGCCTGTACTGATGTTGCATCTTGATTTAGCACAAAATTTTGTGCGCTCAAAAAATTGAAACTTGCTAAAAATGTGATAGCAAGCAAAAAGATAAATTTTTTCATAATAAATAAATTTGGTTAATAAATTAAAGTTTTGGTTTTAAAATTTGCGAGCAAAAGTATATTTTTTTTTAAATATTATAAATAAAAAAAAGGGTTAAAACTTTTTTTCTTGTGCTGGAAAAAAATTGATAAATAATGGTCATAGACTTGTGTTGCAACCAAACCCTGATTTTCCAAAGTTCCCTGAGTAGCCAATGCGATGCTGTCACAATTACCCACCATGATTCCCTGATTTTTTGGGGAGCAACGTTTGTTGATAAAATTTCATAAATTGTTCATTTTCTTCTGCAAAGGTTTGTTTTTTATGATGATTTGGCTGATTTATAATGTATTTACAAACTTTTTCAATATCATTTTTTGAAACAGAGAAAGCAGAACATGAAGGTTGCCAATAAAATTTTCCTTTACATAAATTGTTGTTATTGATAAACATTTCAGACGCATTGGCAATTAAATCCGCTAAAGTTTCCTCGCTCATGGAGGGAGCACGTGAAACAAGAAAATGTATATGTTCAGGATTCGCATATATTTTGTACATTTTACATCCATGATTATTTACAACACCAGTGATATATTTCTCAATTCTTGAACGATGACATTCTTCAATGGTCAACAGACGGTCTTTTGTCGTAAAAACAAAATGTGTATATAAGTTATTATAAAGCACTTTCACAGTTTTTTAAGATTTATTAGAGCGCTGCAAATATACAATCAGAAATCTCGTTTGTCAAATGTTTCGTGATTTTTTTTAATCAGGGAATCAGGGTGGGTGATTGAGGGGGCATCGCATTGGCTACTCAGGGTACTTTGAAAAATCAGGGTTTTCTATTATTCATGTAGTACCTTCGACGGCAAAATAATTTTTCTAGCACAAGAAAAAAAGTTTTAGCCAAAAAAAGGCTCTCCTTTTGGAAAGCCTTTTCGTTGCTCGTTACACTTTATTCGTTATTGTTTTACAAATTTTTGAACGCTTGTTCCGTTTTCAGAAATAATGCGAACAAAATAAACGCCGTTGGTTAGGGTAGAAATATCCATTTCTGCTGTTGTGCCGTTGTTAGGTTGAGCAAGAACCAACTGACCTAAGAAGCTGAGTACCTCAATAGTATGGAAGTTGTTGTCTGCGGTAATGGTAATGTTGTTTGTAGCGGGGTTAGGAGCAATGGAGAATAGTTTTGCATTTTCTTTGATGCTATTTTCACATTGTTTCTTAACAGCAACACGTTCAGATTCAAGGCTAACTCCACAAACAACAGCCACCTCCCAAGTATGCTCTACATCTTTATCATAACCGTTATCTACGTAAGTTTTGCTGGTATGATTTGCTTTTATTTTGACTCCGTCTCTATAAATATTGAAAGAATCTTCTGTAGATTCCCACTTTAAGGTAGCAAATTTACAGTCGGTAGATAATGTAACTTCGAAATTAGTAACAGGAACGCAGTTGAGACACTTAATTGATTTGCAAACTTTTTTCGATTGAGCACCATTATCATAAATGGCAACAACACAATAGTTATGAGTACCATCCACATTTGCAGTAAAAGATGTAGTTCCTGATTCTCCAATTTTAACATTATCTTGATAAATGTCGTAGCGTACTACTTCGGGAAATACTTGTTCTCCTTCAATACCTGCTTTTATACAAGTGTTCCAACTTTTACCAAGAGCTCCGGAAAGAGTGGTCCATCCACCGGCATATAAAAGGTCGCTTTTATTGGGTACGTGTGGACCATTGTCATATAATATAGGAAATTCATCTGCAGGGTGGGTACAAGTATAGCCAATTCTCAATTCTTTGGTAACATCAATATTTACAGGGGTTGTCAAGTCAATAGTTGTCCAATCTCCATCATTAATTTCTGATATATTTAGTGGTTGGGTAACTACTAAAGTACCGGGGCTTGTAACAGAAGTTCCGCCTGTCCATACTCTTAAACCAGGTGCCGTAACTCCACTTGTGTTCATTGCAAACGACAGCTTGGTTAATTTATGACCGGTTTCAACATAATTTGCAACTAAATCTGCAGGGGTAAAACGTGCGGCAGCCATTACTGTTCCTCCATCTTGTAGTCCAATGCCTGATTCGGGATTAATAGTATTGCTAGAATAAGTTATCCAATAAAGCCCCCTTCCTTCCTTTGCATCCGGTTCATTCCAAGTAAGAGTAAGGACACCATCAAGGCAATTTCCGTTTAAATTTTTGATAGGATTAAGTGGAACGGGCATTTCAATAGTTTTTGTAACTTTTACGGGGAGACAATCATCGCTATAAAGCGCTTCTACACCAAGAGTATGAGGTCCAACAGCCAAATTTGCAGCAACATAGCTGGTTGTAGTAACAGTTGCTAAAACTGCAGCGCCATCATAAACTTTATACCCGGTGGGAGTTCCGGCAGCAGCTGTCCATGTTAATTTTACATCTGTACCTTGAATTTCTGCTTGCAAATTGGTAATAGCAGGGCACGGATCGGGAACATGAGCACCTATACCGCTTATTTTGATATCATCTATAAAGAGTGCAAAAGCGTCATTACTTATACAATTAATGGCAACGTACTTTGCATCACTAGGAATATCATAAGAATATTCTTTCCAAGAAGTAGAAGTAACCTGAACATTGGCTCCGGGGGAAATAACTGTTGTAAAATTGGCTTGTGCATCTCCGGTTGTAGAAATGCAAACTTTAAAAACCTCTGGACCATATTGAGTAGTAAGCGCTCTTGCCCAAAAAGTGATTTTCGCATTTGATTCTACATCAAATTTTGGACTGACAATCCAAGAATTTGTTACTCCCTGTGCTGAGTTAAAGCATGCAAAATACTGTACACCTGAGTGTGCAGGATGGTTTACCGGAGGAACTACTGCTGATGGTTTAAAAACAATAAAAGCCATTGCTTCACCGGAATTTGGAAAATCTGCTCCATCAAAACCATAGGTAGCATCAGTCTTGTTATAATACTTCCATTGAATTGCGCCGGGCGAGTTAATTGTCCAAGCTGTGTGGCTTTCAACATCTTCATTAAGTTCTCCTCTGAAGACTGGAGCAGTAGGAAATTTCGCAACAGCATGAGTTAGTACATTTCCTTTAGGTTCAACTTTTGCTCTTTGATAATCTTGAGCGTTAAGGTTTCCCACGCACAGCACTAATGTAAGTACCATGCAAATTGTTAAAATTTTTTTCATAATAAATAAATTTTGTTTAATAATAAAATAAGGTAAATAATGTTCGTTTACGAATTTAGGGTGCAAAAATATATTTTTTTTTGAATGGAGTAGTTTTTTTTGAATGTTTACAAGTTTTTTATTTTGTATTTTTCTAATAATTCTGTCGTAAAATGGTTGATAAATTCTGCCGAGCGGCAATTTTCTGCTTGCCCGAAAGCAATAAATATTGCTGCCGAATTAATGAAAGTATCACAACGGCAAGCATCTTGCAGCAACAAATATCCCATAATAATATATCCTGCCATCTCTACCAACCGGCGAGCGTTAAAGTCAAATTCTTCAGATGCCGTTCCAAATTTTGCAACCGAAGTTTCGTATTGGGCAGTCATAGCCATTAGTTTTTCTTTTAAATAATGTAGTTCGGGATGAATATCCACAGCTTCATATTCTTTTATTTTACTCAAAAACATGCCGTTCCCCACGCCTCTCACGGCAGCAACCACCTGCAATTGAGAGGTTCCTTCATAGATGTTGGTAATGCGGGCATCGCGGTACATTCTCTCCACCGGATAATCTTTCATGTACCCCGAACCACCATGAATTTGAATAGCATCGTAACAGTTTTGGTTGCAATATTCGGTAGCGAAGAGTTTTAACAACGGCGTAAATATATCAGCATATTTTTGGTAAAGTTTCATTTCGTTTTTTTCCTCAAGGGTTAACGGACGTTCCTGCGAAATAAACGTGAGTGCTTTGTAAATATCTACAAAACGGGTGGTTTCATACAGTAGCGCCCGCGAAGCATCGGTTTTTGCGCGAATATGGGCAAGCATCTCATACACCTGCGGAAACTGTGCCACCGGTTTGCCAAACTGCTCTCGCTGAAGAGCGTAAATGTGGGCTTCTCTGTATGCCGCTTCGGAAACTCCTACTGCCTGTGCGGAAACTCCCAGCCGTGCACCGTTCATCAACGACATTACATATTTGATAAGCCCCAGCCGGCGCTCGCCAACCAAGTGAGCAGGCGCATCATTAAAAACCAACTCCGCTGTGGGAGAACCTTTAATGCCCAATTTGTTTTCTATTCTTCTTATAGTTATGGCTTTATGTTTTCTATCATACACAAAATAAGACAACCCTCTGCCGTCGGTGGTCCCCTCTTCCGAGCGCGCCAGCACCAATTTTATATCAGCATCGCCGTTTGTAATGAAACGTTTTACGCCGTTTAATCGCCAGCAGTTGGCTGTTTCATCCCAGGTGGCTTTCAGTTGCACGGCTTGCAGGTCGGAGCCGGCGTCGGGTTCGGTAAGGTCCATCGAGCAGGTGGCACCCTTGTTAATGCGTGGGAGAAACTCCTGTTTAATCTCTTCTGAGGCAAATTCGTGCAGCGTTTCGGCGCAATCCTGTAACCCCCAAATGTTGGCAAAGGCGGTATCGCCGCGCGATACAATTTCCGCCGCCATCACATAAGGAACGTAGGCAAAGTTAAGCCCATCATATTTTCGGGGTAGCGACATCCCGTAGAGCCCTGCATTTTTCAGTGCCTCATGGTTTTTTTGGGTACCTTCTGCATAGATAATTTCATTATTCACAATTTTTGGACCTGTATTATCTACTTCCGCCGCATTCACCGCCAGCACCTCCGCCGCAATTTCGCCCACAATATCCAACACTTTGTTGTAGTTATCAATAGCATCTTCAAAGTTTTCGGGGGCATCATCATAGTGTTTATAATCTCTGTAGTGGCGCTCTTTCAGTTCCACAATTTTATGCATCAAAGGATGCGAGAGTTGGAATTTAAGCGCGGGATTATCGGTATAAAAATTATTCATACTTAATAGTGATTAGTGGTTAGTGGTTAGTGATTAGTGGTTAATGGACTTAATTGCTTTGAGCATTTTTGGAAGCACATCATTCACATTTCCGATAATTGAATAATCGGCAATGTTGTTGATGGGGGCGTTGGGGTCGGTATTTATGGAGATGATTTTCGCCGATTCTTCCATACCGGCGCGGTGCTGCACGGCACCCGAAATTCCGCAGGCGATATACAATTTGGGACGAACCGTAACGCCGGTTTGTCCTATTTGACGATCATGTTCGGCAAAACCGGCATCCACTGCGGCACGTGTGGCACCCACTTCTCCGCCAAGTTGCGTCGCCAATTCGTGCAACTTGTTGAAATTCTCTTTGCTGCCCATACCATACCCCCCAGCCACAATAATTCGGGCGTTCTTAATATTAATCTTTTGGGCTTCAATCTCACGCACTAAAATCTTCACTGCAAAATCTTCCTCCGAAAGATAATCTTCCACCCAAAGTTTTTCAACCACTCCTTTATAATTAGGGTCGTAAATCTCTTTCAACATTACCCCTTCTCTCACGGTGGCCATTTGAGGGCGGGTCTCAGGATTGATAATGGTAGCGATGATATTTCCTCCAAAGGCAGGCCGGATTTGATACAATAGATTTTGATAAACCGTGCCGGTTTTGATGTCTGTATGTTCACCTATTTCAAGCGCAGTGCAATCTGCCGTTAATCCGCAACGTAATCGGGAGGCAACGCGGGGCGCTAAATCCCTTCCCACCGGAGTAGCCCCGAACAACGCAATTTGTGGTTTTTTTTCTTCAAAAAGTTTAGAAACAATAGAAAAATGGGGCAGTGTGGAGTATGGAAACAGTTTCTCGCTTTCGGCAAGATAAATCACATCTACCCCATAAGGAAACAGTTTTTTTTCGATATTCATCATCTTATTCCCGATGACCACAGTTTCTAATCTCACTTTCAGCGCGTTAGCCAACTTTCGTCCTTTGGAGAGAAGTTCCAAACTCACTTCAGCAATAGTTCCCTCTTCGGTTATTTCGCAATATACTAAAATGTTCATAAATTATTAATTATTAATTGTTAATTGTCAATTGTCAATTGTCAATTGTCAAAGGATGTGTTCATCAGATAGTTCTTGCATTAAGGATTGAATTTCCTGTTCGGAGGAGGTGATTTTTTTGTTCTCTTTTTGAAGGAGTACAACATTATCAATCTTTTTCACTTTTGTTGGCGAGCCGGCAAGTCCAAGCAACTCCATATTTGCATTCAAATCTGCGGCATTCCACTCCTCAATGAGCAGATTATTATCTATAACTTTTTTATTTTCATTCTCTTGAAGTTCAGAATTAGTGCGCGCTTTTTTGTATTTCATTACCCTTTTAGCGTTTTTAAAACGACAGGGCGCTGCCGAGCTGTGCACCGTTATCAAACATGGAAAAGATAGTTCAACAATTTCTACTCCTCTTTCCAAACGCCTTTTTATCTGTATATTTTTATCTGTAACATTAACTATTTCTTCGGAATATGTAACCTGCGGGATATTCAGTTTTTCAGCAATTTGAGGACCCACTTGGGCGGTATCTCCGTCAATGGCTTGCCGCCCGCCGATTACCAAATCCACATTTCCGATTTT
>Ga0209628_10000165_pt1 | contig 37182 bp, 27 predicted proteins | sample TergutCu122P4_FD_187285 | JGI IMG/M metagenome (GOLD analysis project Ga0209628, IMG submission 187285) | Cubitermes ugandensis P4 segment gut microbial communities from Kakamega Forest, Kenya - Cu122 P4 (SPAdes) (version 2) | ecosystem: Host-associated > Arthropoda: Insects > Digestive system... | reverse complement strand
AATTCTTTTACTTCTTTCTTCGTAAAAAGCATAAACCGCTTCTAAACCCTCTTTCGTTCCGTATAAACCGTAATTATCTTGGTAAATCTTTTCATCTTCCCCAATGCCTGCTTCTTTTCTACCATTCTCAAATTGGCATTTAGAGAAAGCAAAAAAGCATTTATCAAGAGTAGGTTGTTCATCACATATTTCTCTATAGCGTTTTGTTGTTGATGAGGTTTGCATAACAAATTGAATTAAAGGTTAGTAATTGGTTTGATAAGTAGCATTTACTTTGTCTTTATACTCCTGCTCACTCATTTCCCCTGTTTCTATCAGAGTATCTAAAATTGTAAGGTCTTCACAAAACACATCTTCAATAATTTGCGTTACCCTCTGTGATTCGTTTAATAGGTAAATGTTGTATAAGTCCTTTCCCTCGTTTAGTGAGATAATGACAAAACCTTTGTGCTTGTAACCATTTACCCCAAGTCCAAGTGAGGGCATATTCCTATACATCATCGCTTTTTGCATTGAGATACCCCAACTCCACAAAACGTTAATGTTAAATGTGGCTTTGAGTTGTCTGTAGATTTCATTTGCAATTTCGTTTACTCTAATTGCTTGCTGTGTTGCTTGTTCTGCGTACATAATAATAAATTTTAAGGTTAATAATTTTGAATAATTTAATTGTCTTAGCACGGCAAAACATCTGCAATCGCCACATTAGCAGGTCTGCAAAACGCTGCAATGGTTTCAAACAAATCAAATGTTTCTTCTTCCTGTGGTTCAAAGTCTTCAAATGAATTGCTGTGTTGTAGCAAACGACTTCAATTGTAACGCTCATGGTTTACACAGTGGTTTACACAACTTGCTAAAAACACAGTAAAATCGTCGTAAAACCACCCACCAAACCCCACACAAAAGCAAAAGTCGCTAACAATCTTTTTTGTTGATTATCAGCGACTTTTGCGCGTGGTGCTGGACAGAATTGAACTGCCGACACACGGATTTTCAGTCCGTTGCTCTACCAACTGAGCTACAGCACCAGCCCGTTTTTAAGAGGCTGCAAAAATATATTTTTTTTGAAATCAGTTGATTTTTTTCTTTTTTTTTAATCATAGAAAATTCATGATATTATGCTTTAAATACCACTATCCGAATTTTACCAATTCCCCAACCTCAACTATCTTCTTCCATTACATAATTTTGCCAAATTGTATCGAGATTAATTTGAGCAAAAAGAGGTTGTCTTAAAATAAAAACTATTGAAAATAAAAATACTTCTTTCACATTATTCATTATAGTTTGAAACTTAAATATTTAATAATCAATTCCTTTTACAGTTAAAACAATCTCTCCTTTTATATTTTTGGAAGAAAAATGGGCTAAGGCATCTTGTATAGTGCCTCTGAAATGTTCTTCAAAAATTTTACTAATTTCTCTAGATACGCATATTTGTCTTTCTTGAGTAAAATAGTTAAGCATCATAGTTAATGTTTTTATAATCCGGTGTGGAGATTCATAAAAGACCACCGTTTCTTTTCTTTCACTGAGCATTTTTAATGCGGTTTCTTTTCCTTTTTTATGAGGTAAAAAACCATGAAAATAGAACTTGTCGCACGGAAACCCGGAAGAAACAAGCGCCGGAATCAATGCAGTGGGTCCCGGCAAACATTCTATTTCAATACCTGTTGCTAAACATGTTCGTATGAAAAGATACCCCGGATCGGAAATGCTTGGAGTGCCCGCATCAGAAACTAAAGCCGCCAATTGTCCGTTTTGTATCCAACGTACATATTGCTCTACTTGTTGATGCTCATTATTAATATGATAGGCGAAACATTTTTTATCAATTTCATAATGTTTCAACAGATTTTTAGTTGTTCGGGTATCTTCACAAAAAATAATATCCACTTCTTTTAAAATACGTAAAGCCCGAAAGGTGATGTCTTCAAGGTTGCCTATGGGAGTAGGGATTATGTAGAGTTTCATATATTTTATAGGGACAAAAGTTCAAAGTTTCATTAATCAATAGTTTCTGTTTTTCCAACGCCTATGGCTCCACAACCAATATTGCGGCTTTTTTTTTATTGTATTCTCCAATAATTGTACATATTTCTCAATAATTTCGCCGGTAGTAGTTTCGTTAGGTTTTTCTGTAATCAATTCGAATTCAATTTTATAAAATCCGCGTTTTACTTTGAGTACTTCATAATAAATTACCGGTAAATCATATTTTTTAGCAAAATATTCTGCTCCGTAAATCATACAAGATTCTTGATTTAAGAATCTTGTAACATAACTTTTATGGAGAACATTCGGTGATTGATCGCTCAGCATCATATAGGTACACAGTTTATTTTGTTGGATGTTTTGTTCAAAAGTATCTCTAATTGCATCAGCAAAAACTACTTCTGTTCCAAAGCGTGTTCTTCTTTTGTTGATCCATTTTTCAAAAACTTTGTTGGTATTGGCTTTGCCCACTCCAATACCATGATGCAGAAACATATTATCTAATTGTAGTACCATCCATTCCCAATTATTGTAATGACTTGAGATTAAAATTACGCTTTTCTTTTGGTGATAAAATTGGTTTACTATCTCAGGATTTACACACTTGTATCGTTTTTCTACATGCTTTTTTGAGATGGAAAGCATTTTTACCATTTCCGCTCCCAAATCAGCTAAGTGTTTTTGATACAATTTATAAAGTGCAAGAATATCTTTGTAAGATTTTTCAGGAAAAGAAAGTATCAGATTTTCTAACGTAACCGCTTTACGATATTTAATGATATAGGTGATAACCAAATAAAACGGGTAAAATAAAACGTATAACACGCTTAAAGGTAAATAAGAAACGATTAAGAGCAGGTAAAGTGCAAAACGTAATCCCATAATTATTTCATATTTAAAGAATCTCTTAAAGCAGCAACACGCTGTTCAATAATTTCATCTATTTTACCCATAATTTTATCTGCATATTTTTCGTTGGTAAAATAATATTCAACATTTTGCAGAAATGTTTCTTTCGTAAGTCCGTATTTTTTTAAAAAACAATCATATTTTACCCGTGAATAATCCGTTACGTCATGTTTCCATTGTACAACATAAATTTCACTCTCTAAAAAATAGCTGTCGGCAACAATAACAGCTACAGAATCCAAAGGAAGTATGTCTGAAAATTTATTTTTTGTATGGCTATTGCAAGCGCACCCCACTATTAAAAACAAGAAAATCCATTTTAAACAACAAATTTTGTTCATGGTACAAAAATAGAAAAATATAATTAAAAAAGTATTATTCTGTTTGAAAAACATTATTTTTGTCGAACAGAATTATTGAACAATAAAAATTGAAATTAACTAATATTGTATTTTAATAAAAAATTTATGAATTTTATTGAAGAAATTATTGAAGAAGACTTAAAAAACGGCAAAAACGATTCTCGCGTGCATACCCGTTTTCCGCCGGAGCCGAACGGTTATCTGCATATCGGACATGCCAAATCTATCTGCTTGAATTTTGGACTGGCAAAAAAATATAACGGCTTGTGCAACCTACGCTTTGATGATACGAACCCCACTAAAGAAGAAGTAGAATATGTGGACTCCATTAAAGAAGATATTGAATGGTTAGGATTTCAGTGGGCGGGGGAATATTACGCCTCCGATTATTTCGACCAATTGTATGTGTGGGCGGAAGAGATGATTGAGCGTGGGTTAGCATACGTGGATGATTCTTCTCAAGAGGAGATTAGTCGCGGACGTGGCGTGCCCACCCAGCCCGGAACTGAAAGTAAATATCGTAATAGAAGTGTGGAGGAAAATCTGGACTTGTTTCGCCGAATGCGAGCTGGCGAGTTTCCGGAAGGAAGTCGTGTGTTGCGCGCCAAAGCCGATATGGTTTCCCCCAATATGCACCTGAGAGACCCTATTTTGTACCGCATTCTTTTTGCTGAACACCACCGCACCGGAAATAAATGGTGTATCTATCCCATGTACGACTATGCACACGGTCAAAGCGATTCTATTGAAGGAATTACGCATTCTATCTGTACATTGGAATTTGAAGTGCACCGCCCGTTGTACGATTGGTTTTGTAAAGTGTTAGAAATTCATCATCCGCAACAAATTGAATTTGCTCGCTTAAATTTGAACTACACCATTATGAGCAAACGTAAATTGTTGCAATTGGTAAACGATAAATATGTGATGGGATGGGACGACCCGCGTATGCCTACCATTTCAGGGCTACGCCGGCGTGGATTTTCGCCCGAAGCAATTCGTAGTTTTGCGGAAATGGTGGGAGTGGCAAAACGGGAAAATATCATTGATGTGAGCTTGCTGGAATTTTGCGCCCGTGAACACCTAAACAAAGTGGCAAATAGAACTATGGCAATATTATATCCTGTAAAATTAATCATTGACAATTATCCTGAAAATAAAACGGAATTGTTGCATGCCGTTAATAATCCCGAAGAGCCAGATGCCGGCACAAGAGAAATTCCATTTGGTAAAGTGATTTATATTGAACGTGCAGATTTTAAAGAAGATGCCGATATGAATTTCTTCCGCTTAACCATTGACCGCGAAGTGCGTTTAAAATACGCTTACATAATAAAATGTACTCATGTTGTAAAAAATAACAATGGAGACATCAGCGAAATTCATTGTACATACGACCCTGAAACGAAGAGCGGTATGCAAACAACCCGCAAAGTGAAAGCCACCATTCACTGGATTTCGGAAACTTTTGTCAAGCCAGCTGAAATTCGCTTGTTTGAACGCTTATTTACTGTTCCCGAACCAGACAACGCAGATGAGGGAAAAACATTTTTAGATTTCATTAACCCAAATTCGTTAACGATTGTCAACGGATTTGTTGAAAAGAATATTACAAAAGAAAACGCTGCTTTGTATTACCAATTTGAACGAACCGGCTATTTCTGTTTAGATAAAGATTCAACAAATGAAAAGTTAGTGTTTAATAAAACAGTGGGATTAAAATTTTCATAAAAGAGCAACAGAATAATTATTATGAAGCAATATCTTGACCTCCTGCAACATATTATTGATGCCGGTGCTTTTAAAGACGACCGTACCGGAACAGGTACAAAGAGTGTTTTCGGATACCAAATGCGATTTGATTTGCAAGAAGGTTTTCCCGTTTTAACTACAAAAAAACTACACTTACGCTCCATTATATACGAATTGCTCTGGTTTTTGAAAGGCGATACGAATATTAAATACCTACACGACAATAATGTAACTATTTGGGATGAGTGGGCGGATGAAAACGGGGATTTAGGTCCCGTTTACGGAAAACAGTGGCGAAATTGGCAAACCGCAGACGGAAAAACTATTGACCAAATTTCGGAACTGATTTCCATGATTCAAAAAAATCCAGACTCACGACGGCTAATTGTGAGTGCTTGGAATGTGGGCGATGTGGACAAGATGAAGCTCCCACCCTGTCACGTACTTTTTCAGTTTTATGTGAACAACGGCGAAATTTCCTGCCAACTGTACCAACGTAGTGCCGATGTTTTTCTCGGCGTGCCCTTTAATATCGCTTCTTACGCACTACTACTCATAATGATAGCACACATTTGCAAACTTAAACCGCGATACTTTATCCACACGTTCGGCGATGCGCACCTCTACTCTAATCATCTTGAACAGGCAAAACTGCAACTCTCGCGTATTCCTAAAACATTACCCACCATGAAAATAAACAGAGAAGTAAGTTCCATCTTCGATTTTCAATTTGAAGATTTTTCATTAGAAAACTATAATCCCGACCCGCACATTAAAGCGGAGGTGGCGGTATAATAAAAACCTCATATTTCTGTTATTATTTATTCAAAGACTCTGCAAACCTCTGTATTTTCTGTGTCCCTGTACTGAAAAAATATGAAAACATGAAAAAAATATTAATCACCGGTGGTGCCGGATTTATTGGCTCACATGTAGTTCGTTTATTTGTGAACAAATATCCTCATTATGAGATTTATAATTTGGATAAACTGACTTACGCAGGAAATTTAGACAACCTAAAAGATGTTGAAAATAAGCCGAATTATCACTTTATTAAAGCTGATATTGTAGAGGGCGAAAAGATGTTGGCATGGTTCAAAGAACATCAACCCGACGGGGTAATTCACTTGGCTGCTGAATCGCACGTGGATAGGTCTATTGAAAACCCAATGGAGTTCATCAATACCAATGTGGTGGGTACGGTAAATCTACTGAATGCCGCACGTGCAATATGGAAAAATGATATTGAAAATAAACGTTTTTATCATATTTCTACCGACGAAGTGTATGGCTCGTTGGGAGAAACCGGTGCTTTCACGGAAACAACCCCCTACGACCCCCACAGTCCCTATTCTGCCGCCAAAGCCTCTTCCGATCATTTTGTGCGTGCCTATCACGACACGTACAAACTTCCAACTATAATTTCTAATTGTTCCAATAATTACGGACCTAACCAGTTTCCGGAAAAATTGCTTCCACTTTTCATTCATAATATTAAAAACAAAAAAAAACTTCCTATTTATGGAAAAGGGATTAACGTGCGCGATTGGCTTTATGTAGAAGACCACGCTACTGCCATTGACCTCATTTTTCATCAAGGAAAAATTGGCGAAACATACAATATTGGTGGAAATAACGAATGGAAAAATATTGATTTGATTAAAAAGTTAATTGAAATCATGGACAAAAAGTTAGGGCGTTCCGAAGGAGAATCATTAGAGTTAATTACTTATGTTACAGACCGCGCCGGACACGATTTGCGCTATGCCATTGATGCTACCAAACTCAAAACTGAACTAAATTGGGAACCCAAAATAAAATTTACCGAAGGTTTTGAAAAAACAGTGGACTGGTATTTAGATAATGAAACGTGGTTACAAAGGATTGTAAGTGGAAAATACAGAAAATAGGGCTAAAATTTAATGTTGCGTTTTTTTTTATATGTTTGCGTCCCAATTTTAATAAACCGAATTTATGAACAAATCTATTCTTATTATCGGTGCTGGACCTGCAGGAATTGAAGCGGCAGTAGCTTTAAAAAAATTGGGCTACGAAGTTACACTTCTTGAAAAAGAAACGCAAACTAATACGAATTTACGCAATAAAATGCTTCTTTTTCCTGATTTTTCGGAAGCAGAGGAGTTGGTAAAAACTATTGATGCAACATTATTAAAAAATAATATTATTTTACATTTAAACTCAGAAATCGTTCATCTTGAACAAAAAGAAACCGGTTGGATTGCCACGGATACAAATCAAAAAAATTATCATGCAGATGCTATTTTAGTAGCTACTGGCTATACACCGTTTAATGCCATGCGTAAAGAAGAGTATGGGTATGGCATTTATAACGGAGTTATTACTTCGTTAGATTTGGAAGAGATGTTTAAGAAAAACTGTATCTCAAACGCTTTTGGAGAAATCCCGAAAAAAATTTGTTTTCTTCAATGTGTGGGGTCACGGGATGAAAAATCAGGAAATAATTATTGTTCAAAAATTTGTTGCATCACTGCGGTAAAACAAGCTATTGAGTTTAAAAAACTTTCCCCCGAAACGGAAGTGTATATTTTTTATATGGATTTACGAATGTGGGGACAAGGCTATGAAGAGCTTTATCGTGAGGCGCAAGAGCAATACGGTATCTATTTCATTCGGGGAAGAATTTCTGAAGCCGCAGCCACATTCGACGGAAAAGTACAAATAAAATCGGAAGACACCTTAATGGGGTTGCCTTTAAGAATGACGCCGGATTTATTGGTGTTGATGATTGGAATGGAACCTTCGAAAGGTACTAAATTGCTGGCAAATAGTTGTAATTGTGTAGAAGAGTACGGTTTTTTCAAAACGATAAATCCCATTTTGGCAGACCAAAAAACAGACTATGCAGGGCTTTTTGTTGCGGGCGCATGCAAACGTCCCATGAATATTTCCGATGTTTTAGCGGATGCTCGCGCCGCCGCAATAGAAATTAATGAATACTTAAACTAATCATATCAAATAATTAATATTATGCGAAAACTTTTTTCTTTGTTTTTAATCCTAAACATCTATTTCGTATCCTATGGTGTTTATTTGGAAAAACTTCCTTATCAATTAGTACAACCTAATGGCGAAGTGTTACATGTTTTTATTACTGGTGATGAATTTTACCGGAGAGTGCACGACAACGAGGGCTATTCAATCGTTCAGGGCAGCGGAGGATGGTACTATTATGCCACCTACGATGCTGCCGCGGATGAGTTAATTCCAAGCGAATATATTGTATCGGCTTCTCAAAATGTTGTGTTGCCTATGGCAAAAGGACTCGGCATTTCGTTTGAAAAATACATGGAAAAACGCCGAAATTATTATGAGTTGGCTGGCAGTGACGTATCCGGAGTCTCGAAAAATTCTATCTTGAAAAGTTTGGAAAATAATAATACCAAAGGAACTACACAGATGAACAATATCGTTATTTGCATCGGCTTTTCGGACACACCGGGAATGACACGTAGTTTCGATTATGTTGATGGTATGTTTAACTCCAATACAAACAACAACTTAAAAGATTTCTTTTCACAAATGTCTTATGAAAAACTTAGTATTACTTCTCATTTTCATCCACCCGCTGATGGAACAACGCTTCGTTTTTATCAAGATTTTCATCCAAGAAATTATTATTTACCCTATTCGGAAACCAATCCTATGGGCTATAGTGACTCCCAATACGCAATACGAGAACACACTCTGTTAAGAAACGCTGTGAATTGGGTAAATGCAAATTATCCGGTACCCAGCAATTTGAATCTTGATATTAATAATGACGGAAAATGTGATTATGTTACATTTATTGTTTATGGACCAGTAGCCGGATGGAGCGATTTGCTTTGGCCCCATAAATGGTCGCTGTTCACTTATAACGATGTGACTATTAATGGAAAACGAGTTTATGATTATAATTTTGAATTAGATGGTTCAAGCGGCTATTTTAATGTGGGCACTTTTTGCCACGAAGGATACCACGTATTGGGCGCACCGGATTTATATCACTATTTACCAGGTTTTTCGCAAGCTGTTGGGGCGTACGACTTAATGGAATCAACCAATAACTCAAAACCGCAATCCATGTCTGCTTATATGAAATACAAGTACGGAAAATGGATTCCTGAGTTACCTATAGCTACCATTAATAAGACTTATGAAATTTTCCCATTTTATACAAATAACGGCACAGACCCCGACAAGCCGGTGATGTATCGCATTCCGATGACCAATACCTTTACCGAATACAGTGTGGTTGAATATCGCAAGAAGACAGGAAATAACTATGATAGTAGTTTGCCCAACGAAGGGTTGATGATATATCGAATTAATTCTACCATGACGGGAAATGCCGGATTCGATGGAAGTTATGTTGACGAAGTCTATTTGTATCGTCCGGGAAGCATCCAAACCAATAGTATTTATTCTCAGGGAAATTTAAACCTGGCTCCTTATAATACAGCAAACGGAAAAACTTCATTTAACTATACAACAGACCCTAAACCATGCGGTTCGTACGGCACTGCTGAAAACAATCAGAATATAAACCATATACTCTATCATGAAGCGACAGATTCCTACACATTTTTTTATGGGGACCCGGAAAATATGGATATCGTAGTAAACAAAACCGAATTGGTGATTGGTAAACTCGCCGGTTCGCCCGGTACGGTAACTGTAATCTCAAATATCTTATGGCAGGTGTCTGTACCGGAAAGCGCAGCAGACTGGCTCTCCGTTTCAAAAACAAAAGGTATGAATAATGATAAGGTAAAATTTACCGCATTAAAGGATAATGACAGTGGGGTTCCTAGATCCGTCAATGTTGTATTTTCAGGAAATGGCAAAACGTTTACCGTAAATGTTATTCAAGATATTGTGGAAACCGCAGCATGTGAAGAAGAAATATCTAATTTGAATGTAGATATTAATTCTAACACGCTATTGGCAACACTTAACTGGGAAGCGCCGGGTATTCCGGCTCCTAAAGGCGCAAAAGGAGTATTATGGAATAACACTGAGGAAGAAACAAGTTCAGGGTTTCAATCCTGCCGCTGGATTGAAGGAGATGACCGCATTGTAATGGCAGATGACTTTGATATTCCTGATAACGACGCTTCCTGGGCTATTAATGAAATTTATTTTAAAGGATTACGAAACAATTCATCACCGCTTCCTGATTTTATAGGTATTGCTATTTACAAAGATAACGGCAATAATCGTCCTCAAAACACTCCAATTTACGAAAAATCAGATTTGATTCCGGTGGAAGGAGTAATCTCCGGAAAAATGCATCTACTTCTTCCGGAACCTGTTGTTATTTCTGAGCCAGGAAAATATTGGCTCTCTATTTATGGTACCTATAACGGACCCTATGATAGCAAAAAAACATTTAATGTGGGTACTACCTCGAAAGTAGTAGAAGAAAGGATGTGTATGTGGGATCCGACAGGTTTAAATGGCTGCCCTTCTCTCTATTGTCCTGGTTGGGGACTCGCAGTTGTTCCTTTACATTATGGATTATTTTTCTCATTATCAGGAACGGTTACCTATCCCGACAGAATTTCTTATGATATCTATTTGGATGGAAATTTAATAGCAAGCGATATTAAAAAAACATCGTACAAATATCCCAAACCGGTAAAAATGGCAGAAGACCATAATTGGTGCGTAAAAACTATATGTACTTCCGGTATGGAAAGCCCGGAGGAGGTTTGTTTTCAAACCCAGTCTGTAATTTACGATGTTAATATAGTATCCAATCCATTTGACGGAGGCACAGTTTCCGGTAGTGGCACCTATGGCCATGGCGATATTGTAATTGCGGTTGCTGACGCCAATGATGGTTATTTGTTTGCAGGTTGGTCAAAAAATGGTGTTTTCGTGAAGTTAGATAATCCATATCAATTTCCTGCAAAGGAAGATATGACATTATACGCCCATTTTGAAATAGTACTTCCTTTCGATACATACGTAGTTACCAAATGGAATAATACTTTTATGCTCAATGTTAAACAATTAAAAGCAGATGGGTATGATGTAAACGCTTGTAAATGGTATAAAAACCGCAAACTAATAGGTGAAGATTTTTCTTATTCTGCGGGTAACAAAAGAACAGACCTGTTGGAGGTAGGTGCTAATTATACTTTCGAATTAAACACAAATAGCTACGGTAAAGTACATTCTACGATAAAATTTATCGAAACTAATCAAAACAATGTTTTTAAAGTGTATCCTAATCCCGTTCCGCAAGGAAACAAGCTCACCATAGAAGGCACAGTGCAAGGCAACCTTATAGAGGTGTACAATTATATCGGCACATGTGTTAGCCGCACAACAGCTATGGGAAACATTACAGAATTAACGCTTAACGTTCCGAAAGGTATTTATGCTATACGAATTGACAATAAAGTAATTACGGTTATTTTTCAATAAAAATTAATCATTAAACACTAATCATTAAAAAAGAGGTTATGAAAAAATTTATCATATTATTGTTTGCTGCTGTGGGCAGCTTGCTTGTGTCGGCACAAATAACACACGAGTTTTCTATTCAAGGTGGTGGCGGATTATCCACTTTCAATTATAAATTATCTTCAGGTAAACGTTTGTACCGTGGCGGTGGAGATGTTGGCATAAGCTATACCTGTTTTTTCATTGAAAAGTTAGGTCTCCGAATAGGTGCAGATATAGGTTTCTATAACAACAAAGCAGAACTTGATGGTGCAGAGGTAATAACACCGGGGCTCGTTGACAGCGATAACGACCGTTTTGATATGTATTCAACACTTAAAGATTACACAGAAACTCAAAAAAACATATTTCTGAATATTCCCGTTATGGCACAATTTCAAACAAAAAAATTCTACCTGATGGGGGGAATTAAAGTAGGCATTCCATTAAGCAGCAAATATAGCGTATCCGGAAATACAACCCTCACAAATAAAGGTTATTATACTGATATCGATTGCTTTACACCCACACCCGAATTTGCAGGTTTCGGTACTTTTAAAAACAAAAGCCTTGAAGAAAAAATTCCGTTTAAAGTATCTGTTACTCTTGCGCTCGAAATGGGACTAAGATGGAAGTTTGGCAACCACCTTGCCCTGTACGCAGGTTTGTATTTCGACTACGGACTGAACAATATTATTCCAAAAGATTACTCTTTTATAAATTATGATGCTTCAATTGATTATTCGGAAGTTGAAAATCATGAAAAACTTACTCAAAACAGCGCCTTACCGTCTCTTACGGAAAAAATGAATTTAATGGCAGCAGGACTTAAATTAAGGTTCGCGTTTAAATATCCCTAACTACTACCCTCACTCCCTCCGAGTGTGAGGTAAACTCCGGTGCGTACATGGATTGAATTGTGGTTATGCCATTGGAGAATTCGCCTTTTTGTGATACACGCAGTTCGTATTCAAACACATAAGTTCCTTTTTGCAAGTAGTCTATAAAGAAGTTCATCGAGGCGTCTTTAATGCCTTGATAGTATCCGAAACCTGACTTATATCTATAGCCGGAAAGGTAATCCACCGGCTCGAAACAAGCGGCGCGCATATCTTTCAGGTGCACGTATTCCATGTCGCGGTCCACACGAATTTCGATGCGAACTTTGACCTTGTCGCCGATTTGCAATTTGCCATCGTTTTCAATAGGCACAATAACAGACTTGTCGTTCTGGCGTCTTTCTACAAACAACTGTTTTTTAATGGTTAATGGCGTTTCTTCAAACTGCTTGATTTTGTCCAACTGTTCAAAATATTGCCAATAGACTGCGCCCCACGATACGCTGTTTGCTTTTTTGGTAACGCTTACCTTACTCCATTCGGGAGTTATGAGTGTGCCGTCCCAGCGTTTTTTGAAATATCCGGTGCCCGCTTCGGTTTTGATTTCAGGGTCGGCAGCAGCGTCAATGGTCATGTCGGCGATTTTTATGATGGGATAATCGGTTTCTGCCAACAGGTTTGTGCCCTGAAGCAACAGCGCGTAAATGGCTTCGGTGGTGGCTTTGGTGGTTTTCCAATCTTGCGTTTGTTTTTGTTTTAATAACCAAACTTTCATCTCTTCCACCATATTTTTGTCTTTTGTCACGTCGGTAAAAAGTTCTATTAAAAGTGATTGCGTTTCAATGGGTGCTTGATACCAATAACAACCATTGTTGTATTTCCAGTAGGTTCCCATCTCTTCGCTACTAAGGGCGCGCTCTTTCAACGAAGCCACAATCTTTGAGGGGACTGTTTTTTCACCATATTTGTTCAATGCTAACCCAATCATTCCCTGCATGTAAAAATCTTTCTTGGTCCAATATTGAATTGCCTGCTTTTTGTAATAGTTAAACGCCTCTTCAGTAGATTTTTCTATCGGCACATCATTAATAAAGAAGGAACGCACATACAAATAATGGATTTGCATGTATCCTAAATTATCCTTTTCCAAACATTTGGTGTCGCAATATCTTTTCAGGTCGGAGTAACTTTTTTCCAACTCTTTGTCTAAAAACTGAACTGCTTTTTTGAGCATGTTCCAAATGGTGCTGTTTTTTCTTACTTCCGTAACGCCGAGTTTATCCAAATGCCCGAAACCGCCCACGATGTGCTGCGTAATGTACCAACTCTCTCTCATTCCTTTAAACCAAGGAAAACCGCCGTTGCCCGCCTGCATCTCCGAAAGTTTCTTTACTGCCGTACTCTTTTCATTTGCCAAACGGTTCAAATCGAACAAAATAGCGATGTTGCGTTTTCTTTCGCTTTCACTTTTTGCGTTTAACAACCAGGGCGTTTCTTCAATCAACAAGGCTTTCAACTCCTGATTTTTCTCCAAATTGGATAACAAGGCTTTGCTGTCGGGGATGGTTTTCCACAATTCAAAAATGCGCTTGATTTTCGGATCGCTGTTGGCAATGTGCGCCGATAACGAATTGGCATAAAAGCGGGAGAACACCTGTTCGGCGCACTCGTGCGGATATTCCATTAAATAAGGGAGTGCCTGCACTGCATACCACGCCGGATTTGCCGTGTATTCAAGCGTGTAACTTTCATGACGCAACGTAGTAGAATTGTTGTTTTTCAGGCTATTGAGGGTAAAGTTGGTGGTGCCTGCTTTGCGTACCGGAAGGGGCATAGATTCTGTTACCAACATTTTGTTGGACAGAATGGGCAGGATTCTTTCTTCGCCGTCGGAGTGGTTTTTCCCTTCGGCAATAATTCTAACGCCTATTGCGGATAGCCCTTCGGGAATGGTGATGTGCCATTCAACGATGGTGTTGCCATTTTTGAGGACAGAAAATGGAATATTTTTTGTAGGGGCGAAGTGCTGTTCGCCCTTACCTTCCACGTCATAAAATTCGATTTTTGCGGTTCCGGTGATGTCGGTTTCGGAGATGTTGTTAATTTTTGCGGAGATGGTCATTTTGTCGTTTTCTCTGAAAAACCGCGGCAAGTTGGGCATTACCATCAGTTCTTTTTGGGTAATAATCTCTTCGTTAATGGTGCCGATTTTGAGGTCTTTGGTGTGGGCAAGTCCCATGAAATTCCAGCGTGTTAAACTTTCCGGCATGGTGAAGTTTAAGAATACTTCGCCGGCTTCGTTGGTGGTTACATTGGGATAGAAAAACGCAGTTTCGGCAAAGTTGCTGCGAATTTGGATGGGTGGCGGCGGTGGAGCCGGTTCTTGTGACTGGGTATCGGCTGTTCCTCCCTCAACTTCTTCTACTAGTGCCATATCGTACATTACCTTCATGGTTGAATTAATACTATTTCCAGTTTGTTCAGATCGTCCTGGTGTTTTTCTAAGAGCATCTTTACCTCCTACTTCACTACTACCGCACAAAGCCATTTCTGTAGCACGCATTCCAAAATATTTACCATATCCACTATAACTTGAATAAATATCAAACAGATTCAAGTAAGGATTCATAATTCCCTTAAAAAGACGTTCTCTATGAGAACCATAAGTTGCGGGAGTAGAAGTTAATGTATTAAATCCTAACCCATTCCAAACTAATGAAGAAAAGTATGTAGGATAAGGATTTAGCGACCAACTGTTTTTTGCAAAAATATCAAGGGAAGCGTCATACATGGAAGCCATAAACTCAGCCGCTGCGGGTTTGGACAGGTAATCAGAAATTTTTAGTTGCCAGGTTTCATTGGCACCGGGCAATGTTTTATCTCTATAGGTTACAAATTTGAGATCCAATTTTTTATTTTCCCAATCTACTACTAAGGTTTGTTTGTATTCAAATACGCTGCCCTCTTTTACAAAGAACAAATTAACAGACATATTTCCTCTATAAGAATCTTCAATGGGAATTGTAATTTTCTTAATTTCAGCACTTAATTTAATGGTTTCTGTTTTAATAGTTTTCCCTTGTGCTTCCAAATCGTAATAGAGATTCACATTTTGGAATGCGGAACCCACGTACAAGTTTACAGACTGACCGGGCTGCACGGAGGTTTTATCCACATAATAAAAATCGGTAGCATTATAAGGCGTTTTTTTATCTTTTTCAGAAAACAACACAAACTCTTGCACACTTTTCACAGGATTTCCCCATTTGTCAATAGATTTTAAAACTAAACGATAAACGCCGGAACTCCATTTTTCAGCGCCGTCAAATTTTATTGTTTTCGTATTTGCCGTGTTAATTTTTTTCTGAAACACCGTTTTTTCAATGTTAAAATTAGAAAAGTCGGTCTCATTTTTGTATTCATGACCGGGGTATTGTTTATACCACTCCTCTTTAGAATATAACGGTTGGTCAACAATCTCCCATCGTTTTTTCAACAGCAGATTTTCATTATCTTTCAGTTTAAATACTTCTATTTCAACGTTTGCGGGCACAAAAATTCCGGATACATTTTGGGTAGAGATGGTAATAGTGTCTATTTTTTCTTTAGTGATAATTTGCTTGAGATTGCTTGATAATTCTAATGCGCGGTTTGCCACCAACACAGAAGTCGAACCGGTTTGGGTTTCTCCGTTCATATCGGTTGCCGTAATATTAACAGTGTAATTATAAGCGACATAGTTTTGCAACAACTCAATCTCATCTACCAACGCTTTAAAATTCACTTTAAACTTTCCTTCATTATCCAACACCAAATCCCCGAAAGCAATTTCCACCGGAGAACTTGCCGGATACCCCATACCTCTCACCCCATACCTCATACCGCCTACCGCATACCAAGGTCTCCAAATCGGATTTCTTACCACCGTATAGCTAACTTTTGCATCAGTGAGGGCAGTGCCGGCATAAGTGGTGGCAGTTCCTTCCACTGCAACATTATCGTTGAGTTTGTATTCACCTTCCACCGGCAACATTTTTACCTCAAACATCGGGCGTTTGTATTCTTCCACTTGTATATAGTGGCTGCCATTATTGGTTTGAATGGTAAAATTGCCCGTTAAAACTCCTGTTGGGATAGTAAAAGAGCCCGAAAAGGTTCCATACTCGTTGGATACCAAATTCAAACTTGCAATATCTTGCCAATTAACATCTTTAAAAGTAACTTTGGCTGAATGTTTGGGCAATATTTTCGTTTCGTTGCCCAATTTTTCTAAACAAATCCCCTTAAAATGCACGGTTTGTCCAGGACGGTAAATTGCACGGTCTGTAAAAAAATTAACTACAACTCTTTTTTGCTCTTTACTTTCAACAGCTGGATAAAAGTTAGAATTATCAGAAATAAAATCATTCTTATAACTCACATCTATCCTGAAATCTTTCCAACTATCTTGTTGAGTTATTTTAATTTTTGCATACCCGTTTTTATCCGTATGAACTGTAATATGTTTATTGTAAACAGATTTATTTTGTTTATAATCATAATCTCTTGAGTAGAGTTCAATTTTTGCATTTTCAACGGGTTGCCCTGTTTTTTGGTTCAGAATATACAAATCGGAATAATTGTTGTTGTCCCCTTTGGTTACCATACATAAATCTGAAGAGAAAACTGTTTGATAAACCGTCGTGTTTGCTTTGGTTTCTAAAACAATCACATAGAATCCAAATGGCAGGGGGTCTGTCAAATATTCGGTATAATGGGTGTTGTAATCTTCACTTCCGGTTAATGTTTTTGATTTTATATGGGAAACTTCCTTTGAGTTTTTTATTAATTCGGGAAAATATTTTTCGGAGTAACGTTCTTCTTTAAGATTAATAAATTTTTCATAATCACATTTGTAGATTTTCATTGAAAAATAATCGGTATTCCGGTAGGTTATTTTTAATGGGAATTTTTCATTGGCATTTACCGTTTTTTGTACTTCAAATCTTAAAATAACTTCTTCGATATCAAGTTTTAAATCGTGGCAGGCGGCGTAATATTTGGCTTTTGGAAAACGAGTCATTGCATCGTTCAGCAAATCCATCGCCTTTTTCTTATATGTTTTGTATTTTAGCGTTGCGGAATCTAAAAAATTATATGATTCGCCTAATTGGTTGTAGTGTTTAGCCAATTCCCAGTTAATTTGAGATAATTCGGGGATATTATTATATTTTTTTTGCAAAGAAATGAGCGCGTTCTCCCAAACCGTATTACCATCTGCGGTTATGAGTTTTGTTTTTACAAAACGCAAGCGCTCTAAATCGGTATTTATCAACGCTTCTTTATTATCCGCGTGCTGTAGTCTGAACTGCAACCAGTTTTGAAAAATTTTTAAAGCCGTATAATTATAGGAAAGAGTGTCCCCGGATAAAGTTAAATTTACAAATACTTCAATGTTTGAAAGATACGCATTGTCTTTAAATTTATCCTCATTACTTTTTCTACCCCACAAACGAAACCCTCCTATTTCTCCGCCAAGTTGATTTATGGCATAATACGCTACGAAATCGTACAGGGTAGGAAAAATGGTTGCCGATTCTTTTGCCTCATCAATAAAATCGGAATAATCCACCATATTTTCTTTTTTCAGGATGTTGTCCATGGCTAATTGATAGTTTTTAATTACCTGTTCCAAAAACTTTGTTTTGTCCCAAGTAGCCATATCTTTGTTTTCAAAATCTGAAGTAACCGACCGTTGGTTTATTTCGTACGCGTTCATATTAAAATACTCGTCATACATTTTCACTAAAAACAAGTGCATGAATGGTTTAACCACACCGGAGTAGTTTTTCATCTCCGACTCCAACTTCATGATTGTGTTTTTTACGCCATCTTCTTCCAAGGCTTTTATATTACTCATTCTGTGTACGATAGATTTGATGATTTGTTTTTCGTTATTTTCTTTAACGGCAATATTATAAATATCTTCCACAACTTTTAGTGCCGATTTTGGCAAGGCATCGTTGGTAAATTCTTCCACCTGCTTCCAAAGTTTTTCGTAATCAGATTGTTTGTTTTGTGCATTAATATTAATGATTAATAAAAGCGCGAGGCTAAAAAAGAAGGTTTTAATTGTTTGGTTCATAATATAATTGATTTTAACTCTTTCAAAATAATACTAACGTTTTTTTATTAAAACTATTTTGTAAAAAAATAATAGCCTTACTTCTTGACAAAAGGCTTTTCTAAGTGTATCTTTGCGGCCTGATTTGAAAACTTATGGAACTCGCAATAATCAAAAGCAAAATTTACGAAATAAGATTTGTATTGTGGATAATACTATTATTGGTGTTCTCTTTTAATGTACACGCACAAAAAAGTAAATTTATAGGAGCAGTTGAAGGGCGAATCACAGCACCTATAAAAAACGATTTAAGCAGTAAAGCTACTATTGACAATATTGGCTTGGGGGGACTTCAAGTAGATTTGCGAATGAAGCACGGAGGAATTTATCATCATCTTGGCACCACCTATACCGACGAAAACGGAAATTACAGCATCCCCTATAATAAAATCCCTAAAAAAAGAAATAAATTAAAATTATACCTGCGAGTATTAGCAAAAACAGATAATTCTTATAACATTTGTTCAAAAAACAGCGGAGGTATTTATACGTATGACCTTCATATAGGAGATTACGGAGCTAATGCCGGAACAATTACCAACAAGAATGTTCACATCAATGATGCTATTAAAGGAGATGCCTTCCGGAGCGTACATTGGACACGGAAAGGAATAAAATATTTTCGGGAACAATTAGTTCCAATAAAAGGTGGGTTAATAATTAAAATTAACAAAAGAGGCAGTTATTCAAATAATTACATATATTGTAAATATCCGGTAATTCATTTGAGAAAAAAAAGCGGGATGCATGAAAATACTGTTTATCATGAATTTGGACATTATGCTATGTATCGTTTGCAAAACAATCATATAAAAATTCCCTATGGCGAAAGAGGGGTAAATAATCATAGAAAAAAAAATGAGAATACAAGTTTGCTTGCTTGGATTGAAGGCTGGGCAAATGCCATGCAAATGATATTAGATGCCGCATATTGGCAGGAAGATAATGAGCTTGGCGTGGATGCCCATGGCTACACGTATGAAAATTTGGAGAAATTTGATACTATAAAAAATGGGTTTCGTTCAGAATACCATATCGCTACTGCTATTTATGATTTGTGGGATGGACCCGGTAAAAATTTGCCCGAACGAACCCCATGCCTGAATATACACGGGTGGGATGATTCTGAAATTAGAAAAACCTCCTCTCGTTCTTACTATCCATGGAAAAGTAAAGACGATGTGGAATTAACTTTTGCACAAATTTGCGCCCCTTTGAAAACGGTAAAAAAGCGCGCAGACATGAAACAACTTGGAAATATTGGACATTATTATGATATCTTATTATCGCAATTATCAAATTGTAAGGATAGGGCAGACGTGGGGCGCGTGTTTCGGGAAAATAGGGTTTTATGGAATATTAAAGACTATGAAAATGAGCTATATATAGGTAATTTATCCTCAGACCAATTTTTTACAATGCAAAGTAAGAAAGAAAAAGGTTTTTTTAGAATGGAATTTCCGCTTTGGTTTGCTAAATGGACGGATCATTATCGTGTAAATATTCCTATAAAAGATGGTAATAAGGTTCATTATTTATATGCCTTGCCTCGCACCTCACTTGCTCTTACAGATGATTATTGGATAGGAATTTATAATGTTAAAAAGGGTGTTAATGAACAAGTAGAATTTTATCTTAATCCAAACGCCAATTCGAGTAAAACAAATCTGAAGCATGGTCATTTTTACACTTGCGGCGGCAATCAAATATTAGTTAGAAACGGACGCTTGGAATTAGGAATGGAAAACAGTAATTATACGGCAGATTTAACTATTAACAAGGGCTCTTTGCTTAAAATTGATGAACATGGAACGCTGGCTCTTAATAACAATACCACTTTGCGAATTGCAGCAGGAGGAACGTTGCGTATAGCAAAATCTTCTTCTGTTATTTTGAGAGGAAACGCTACTATCATTGCAGAAGAGGGTGCTTTTATTTTTGTAGAAGATGGAGGGAATTTAAATATTTACTAAACAAAAAAAACGTAATTTCTTTTTGAGTTGCCGAGCTTTTTTGAAAATCTAATATATATTTGCTCCGCGTTAAAATTTTTGTAAAAATGTCTAATTATTCGGAAGATAGCATAAAATCATTGGATTGGAATGTGCATATTCGTGAACGCCCCGGAATGTATATTGGTAAATTGGGTGACGGTTCTTCGCACGATGATGGTATTTATGTTTTACTGAAAGAAGTTTTAGATAATTGTATTGATGAATTTATGCGTGGGTTTGGAAAAATTATTGAAATTTCCATAAAAGAAGATAAAGTGACCGTGCGCGACTATGGGCGTGGTATCCCACTAAAAAAGATGGTGGACTGCGTCTCTAAAATTAACACCGGAGGAAAATTCAATGACAGCGGCGCTTACGATACGGCAATCGGAATGAATGGCGTGGGCGTAAAAGCCGTAAATGCACTGTCTAAATTTTTCAGCGTACATTGTTTCGTAGATGGCAAACAAAAAAGCGCCGAGTTTTCCGAAGGAATAAAGTTGGTAGAAAACAATATTGAACCCACCAAAGAACCAAATGGAACCTGCATTACTTTTGTTCCCGATAAATCATTGTTCGTTAATTTTCACTGGTATGATGAATATATCGAAAAAATGATGTGGAATTATGTATATCTGAACCGAGGATTAACCATCAATTTTAACGGACAAAAATATGTTTCTAAAAACGGATTGTTAGACTTAATTAACAATAACGTTTCTTCGGAAGTACTTTACCCGCCTATTCATTTAAAAGAGAATGACTTTGAATGTGCTTTGGTGCATACTACCCGAAAATACGGCGAAGAATATTATTCTTTTGTAAACAGTCAATATACCATTTACGGTGGTACACACCAACAAGCTTTTCGTGAAGCCATTGTGAAAACAGTGCGCGAGTTTTTTAAGAAAGATTTTGACCCGAATGACATCAGAAATTCAATTGTGGCAGCACTTTCTATTCGGGTAAAAAACGCCAGTTTCGAAGCGCAAACCAAAACCAAATTGGGTTCACAATATATGGAACCGGGTGGACAAACCATTCGAAATTATGTGAACGATACTGTAAACAGGCTGTTAGACAAGTATTTACATATTAATCCGGAAATCGCAGAGATTATTCTAAAGAAAATATTAGAATCGGAAAAAGAGCGAAAAGAGATTGCGAGTATTAAGAAAAGTTCAAAAGAAGTTCAAAAAAAAGTAAGTTTACATAATAGTAAATTGCGAGATTGTCGTTACCATTTTAATACTAGTGATGCACGGGGCATTGAAACACAAATATTTATTACAGAGGGAGATTCTGCTTCGGGTTCTATCACCTCTTCAAGAGATGCCAATACGCAAGCTGTGTTCAGTTTGCGCGGAAAACCGTTGAATACATTTAAAAAATCGAAAAGTATTATTTATGAAAATGAGGAGTTTAGTCTGCTTCAGGCCGCACTAAATATTGAAGACGGATTGGATGGATTGCGCTACAACAATATCATTATTGCTACTGATGCCGATGACGACGGAATGCACATTCGTTTATTATTGTTAACGTTTTTTCTAAAATATTTTCCTGATTTGGTAAAATCAGGGCATGTTTATATTCTTCAAACACCTTTATTTAGAGTAAGAAACAAACAAGAAACCCTCTATTGTTACTCTGAAGAAGAAAAACAGGATGCTATAAAAAAATTGGGATACAAACCAGAAATTACACGTTTTAAAGGACTTGGCGAAATTGACCCCAAAGAGTTTAAAAATTTCATCGGTTCCAACATGCGTGCCGAACCTGTGGTGTTGGATAAAACAACCAAAGTAAACGACATGCTTGAATTTTATATGGGGAAAAACGATGATGACCGTCGCCAGTTTATTATGGAACGGCTAAGAGATGAGGTGGATGTAGCTTGAAAAACGAGATGTGAAATAAATTGATTATAAAATCGTTAAAAAATCTTATGGAAATAACTATATTTTAAATTATATGTCATCAATAATCGAAATCAAAAATTTAAAAAAGAATTTCGGCAAAGTGGTTGCCTTGAACGGCATAGATATGACGGTTAAACAAGGAGAAGTTCACGCTTTTCTTGGACCAAACGGAGCAGGAAAAACAACCACTATCCGTTGTCTACTCGGTGTGTTGAAGGCGAGCGGCGGAGATATAAAAATCTGCGGACTTGATGCATGGAAAAATTCGGTAGAACTTCACAAACGCTTGGCTTATGTTCCGGGAGATGTGCATTTGTGGGATAATCTTACTGGCGGTGAGGTTATTGACTTGTTTCTTTCGTTTCGAGGGGCGAAATACAGCAAGGAACGCCGGGAGCATTTTTTGCAGCGATTTGAACTTGACCCGACTAAAAAATGCCGCACCTATTCCAAAGGCAATCGACAAAAGGTGGCACTTGTTTCCGCATTTGTGTCTGATGTGGAGTTGTATGTGTTGGACGAACCCACAAGCGGTCTCGACCCGTTGCTTGAAAAAGTGTTTCAAGATTGTGTGCAGGAACTCAAAAATAAAGGTTGCAGTATATTGCTTTCGAGCCACATTCTGAGCGAAGTGGAACGGCTTGCCGATAGCGTAAGCATCATCAAAGAAGGAAAAATTGTACTCAACGGCTCGATGACCGAATTTGCAGTAAAAGGTAAAAATTTGGAAGAGTTATTTTTATCTCAATACAAAGGGGGGAAGTAAAATGCTCGCAAATATTAAAAAATATACACAGTTTGTCATCAGACAAGATAGAATAATATCAATTATTTGGTTATCAGTAATTTCAGCATTTGCAGTGATATTAGCAGCGATTTACCCCGGTCTGTTCCCGAACGAAGCCACAATGCAGGGAATCGCCGCCACAATGAACACGCCTGCCATGATTGCAATGATGGGTCCCGTTTACGGATTGGAAGCCGTAACGCCCGCATTACTAATGAATCAGCAATGTATGATTTGGTTTGCAATTGCCGTAATGATAATGAATATTTTCTTTGTTAATCGCTACACGCGGGCAGACGAAGAATTGGGCAGACAGGAAATGCTTGCTGCACTCCCAATCGGTAGATTAACAGACAGTATGGTAATGGTTTTTTTGTCGTTTGTGTTAAATATTACCGTCTCCATTTTGATTGCCGCATTTACGTTAGTTACTCAAATTAAAGGAGTTAATATAATCGGGGCGTTGGCTTATGGATTGTCTATCGGAATGCAAGGCTTTGTCTTTGCGATGATTACCTTACTGACGGCTCAACTTTTTTCCACTGCAAGAGCCTGTGTAGGCGTGGCTTTTGCGTTTATGGGAATCTCGTATATGCTTCGTGCTTACGGAGATATGAACGAAAATTTTGCTTCTTATCTTTCACCAATGGGCTTGGGATTGAAAGTCGAAGCGTTTTATTCTAATAATTTTATTCCGATAATCATATTGCTTGTTAAAGCGTTGCTAATCGCAGTGATAGCACTTTTTGTGAACACACGTAGAGATGTCGGAGCGGGCGTATTTCCTGCACGAAAAGGGCGAACACACGCAAGCAAATTTCTACAAACACCGCTTGGATTTGCGTGGCGATTATCCCGCGGAAGTTTCTTTGCTTGGGCGGTTGGAATTTTTGCTATCGGTGCGTCTTACGGAGCTGTTGTTGGAGAATTAGACAAATTCGTAACGAGTAACGATATGTTTAAGCAGATGTTACAAGGAAATAACGGAGCAAATATTCTTATTGATTCTTATATTGCGATGTTGAGCAGTATGATTGCTTTACTTGTTTCCATACCGCTGATAAGTTGCATAAACCGCTTGCGAACCGAAGAAAAACGCGGAAGATTAGAATCCATAATTGCGACCTCAATACCTCGAAAAACTATTTTTGGAAGTTTCATATTAATTACCTCGTTAAAATCCATTCTATTAATATTTTGCGGCGTATTAGGATTATATTTTGCAGCCTATTCATCGGGAGTTATCACTTTTGGAATGCTAATGAGATCGGCATTTGTTTATTGGCCTGCTTTATTTGTAATATTTTCATTACCAGTATTTTTAGTTGGTGTTTTTCCGAAATTAACATCGTGGGTATGGGCATTATTCGGCTATTCATTCATCATCTTCTATTTCGGACGACTTTTCCCCGACCTACCTGCATTTGCCATAAAATTATCACCATTTGGTAGCATTCCACAATTACCGGTGCAGAAATTTTCTGAAATTCCGCTTATTTTGTTGTCAATAATCGCAATCGGATTGTGTATGGTGGGTATTATGCGGTTTGAAAAACGAGATGTGAAATAAGGATTAAAATTTGATATTAACTAAAATAAAACATTATGCCAAAAATTTCAAAAAAAGGTGCGGAAATGCCTGCTTCCCCCATTCGTAAATTAGTTCCTTTTGCAGATGCAGCCAAACAACGTGGTGTGAAAGTTTTTCACTTAAATATCGGGCAACCTGATGTAAAAACACCACAAGGTGCTTTAGATGCTGTTAAAAATAACAACTTAAACGTGATTGAATACAGTCACTCGGCAGGAAATTTGAGTTATCGTAAAAAGTTGGTTGAATATTATAAAAGTGTGGGAATTGAACTTACTCCGGATGAAATCATTATTACCAACGGTGGTTCCGAAGCAATTCTCTTTGCCTTCAACACTTGTTTAAATCCTGATGATGAGGTAATTATTCCTGAACCATTTTATGCCAACTACAATGGTTTCGCCATCTCTTGCGGTGTAAAAGTAAAACCCATTGTTTCAACTATTAAAAACGGATTTGCACTGCCGGAAATTGAAGAGTTTGAAAAAATCATTACGCCCAAAACAAAAGCAATCATGATTTGTAATCCTAACAACCCAACCGGATATTTGTATTCGAAAGAGGAGATTGAAAAATTGGGACATTTGGCAGAAAAATATGACCTTTTCCTTTTTGCCGATGAAGTTTATAGAGAATTTTGCTACGATGGCGAGAAACACTTTTCTGTGATGGAACTTAAACATATTGCACAACATGTTGTTTTGATGGACTCAGTTTCAAAACGTTACAGTGCGTGTGGTGTGCGCGTGGGCGCTTTTATTTCCAAAAACAAAGAGGTAATGGCTACAGCTATGAAATTTGCACAAGCCCGCCTGAGCCCACCTTCTTACGGACAAATTCTCGGCGAAGCTGCCTGCGATACACCACAATCTTACTTCGATGAAGTTGTTACCGATTATATAGCACGTAGAAATTGTGTGGTTGAAGCTATTAACAAAATGTCCGGTTGCTTTTGTCCCAATCCCAAAGGTGCCTTTTATGCGGTGGCCAGTCTCCCTATTGACGATGCTGACAAATTCTGTCAATGGTTGTTAGAATCGTTTAACCATAACGGAAAAACCATTATGTTAGCTCCTCTGCCGGGCTTCTACTCTTACCCCGCCCCTGTAAAAAACGAAGTGCGTATCAGTTATGTGTTGAATGTAAACGATTTAAAAGAAGCAATGGAGTGTTTAGCAGAAGCAATTAAGGTGTATCCGGAAAAGAAAACTGTTAGTGAATAAATAAATGTAGATTAAAATCACAACTTGAATATAGCCATTGACATCGGCAACACTTTACAAAAAATTGCTGTTTTTAACAGTGATGAATGTATGTATTGCCAATCTTTCCCTTTGGTTACGGAGGCGGTTCTTTTATCTGTTTTTCGTCAATTTTCTATAAAAAATTCTATTGTTTCTTCGGTAGCCGAGTTGGATGCGCAGGTAGTTGATTTTCTTAAAATAAATACGAAAATAATTCCCTACACGCATCAAACAAAATTACCACTTTCCATTTTGTATAAAAGCACCGAAACCTTGGGGTTGGATAGAATTGCCAATGCTGTGGGTGCGGCAACGTTGTTTCCTGCTCAAAATGTGCTCTCTATTCAAGCCGGAACTTGTTTGGTGTTCGATTTTGTGAACGAATACAAGGAGTATTTAGGTGGCTCTATATCTCCCGGAATACAAATGCGCTATGAAGCGTTACACGAAAAAACAAAAAATCTTCCTTATTTATCTGCAAAAAACATCCCCCCCGATTTTTTAGAAACCGATACAAATGGCTCTCTGCATAGCGGGGTTATCAATGGAATTTGCTACGAAATCAATGGTTTTATTGAAGCTTATAAAGAAAGATTTGGTAACGTGGTGGTATTGATAATAGGGGGAGATTTTGCATACTTGAAAAAGTTAATAAAAAATACGATATTTGCCGCTCCTAATTTAGTCTTAAAAGGACTTAACGAAATCATAAAATATAATGTGTAATACGAAAAAAATTTTTTTGTCTATTCTTACTTTCTATATGTTGTGTGTATTCGGTGTTGCACAAAACGATATAAACTCGCCTTACTCCAGTTTTGGCGTGGGAAACTTGTCTCCGCGTAATAATTGTGTTTTAGGTGCTATGGGGGGGGGGGGGTATGCTATTCAAAGTCCTTATCACATTAATTTTAAAAATCCTTCTGCATTCGCCGCCTTTGATTCGCTTTCATTTATTGCCGATTTGTCGTTAAATGTAGTGAATCATCAGCTAAAAACACAAAAACAGGAGCAAAGCGGAACATTTGCCCAATTGGGTTATATTGCATTGGGAGTGCCTGTTCTAAAGATGTGGCGTATGAGCGCAGGTATTATGCCATACAGCGATGTAGGATATGGAATTACAGACAGCTATGCTGTGGATTCTTTTGGAATGGCTAACTATCGCTATATAGGCTCCGGCGGATTGCAATTGCTCTATTGGGGCAATGCTTTTAAAGTGTGCAAAGGACTAACGATGGGAGTAAATTTTTCCTATCTTTTCGGCACCATCAATACAACAAAATATGCAGAGTATAAAACAGATTATATTTATAATACCATGATTTCCAACTACCGCCATTTGGATGGAATATATTTTTCCGGTGGCATTCAATATCAAACTACCGTTAAAGAAAAACATCATTTAGGAATGGGTGCTGTGTATGAAAACGCCATAAAAATGTGGTCAAAAGAAAATTTGATGATATTAAATTACAGAAATATATATTCTCCCAGCCTTGAATTTGATACGATTATTGTGAAAATAGGAGACGATGCAGATAGAAGTTTTGTGAAAATGCCCCATATTGTGGGAGGAGGAATATCTTATGGATATAAAGACCGTTTGCTTATTGCTGCAGACTTTACTTGGCAAAATTGGAAACGATTTTCCATGTCAAATACTAAAGATACATTGAAAAATAATTTCATAACGGTAGTGGGTGTACAGTATATACCCAATTCCTTATCTTCAAAATATTACAATAGAATTAATTTTCGACTGGGAACCCGAATATCTACAGGGTATATGATTATTAGAGGAAAACCCATTTCCGAATTTGCAATATCCATGGGATTAGGATTCCCTATTCGTACATTCAGTTTTCGCTCTTCTGTAAATGTAATGTTTGAATACAGCAAATTAGGAACGCTTAAAAAGGATTTAATTTTACAAAATCATTTCAAGTTATCTTTCAATTTTATTCTCCAAGAAAAATGGTACCAACGTAGAAAATTAGAATAAGGAAAGGACATTCAGTAAATAAAAAACCAATCCCAACGAATTTGATATTTACAAAATCAGTTGCTCTTTGCATAATAATTGATGAAAAGAAGTTTTATTAATTTTGCGGCAAAATAAAACCAAAATATCATTATGAACCCCAACACTTACATTTCCATTATCGTTCCTTGCTACAACGAAGAACAAGTGATTTGTGAAACCTACAAGCAACTCACAGAGCAAATTAAAGTTATTGAAAAACCATACGAAATTATTTTTATTAACGATGGCAGTAAAGATGCTACATTGGATATGCTGAAAAGTATTTCAATGGAAGATAAAAATGTTAAAATTATCGATTTTTCAAGAAACTTTGGGCACCAATGTGCCGTGTCTGCAGGTTTGAAATATTGCACAGGAGAAGTAGCTGCTATTATTGATGCCGACCTTCAAGACCCGCCGGCAGTGATTTTAGAAATGTTAAAAATTATGGAAATCGAACAGGCGAATGTGGTTTATGGCGTGCGCAAACACAGAGCTGGCGAAAGTGGATTTAAACTATTGACTGCCAAATGGTTTTACCGCATACTAAATGCCATGTCGGAAGTGAAATTTCCTTTAGATACTGGCGATTTTCGTATTGTAGATAGAAAAATAATAAACCAATTCAACGCATTGAAAGAGAAAAATAAATACATACGCGGGCTCATTAGCTGGATGGGCTACAAACAAGTGCCGTGCTATTATGACCGCGAAAAACGATTTGCCGGAGAAACAAAATACCCGCTGCGAAAAATGCTCAAATTTGCCATGACCGGTTTGTTTTATTTCTCTAAAAAACCATTACAATTGGCAACCTCTCTGGGTACCATTTGCATTGGATTGGGAGCGTTGTATTTTCTTTGGCTCATTATTGCCGTAATCTTTTCTTTGATTCATACGGTTCCGGGATGGTTATCTATTATTGGAATCATTATTTTCTTTGGCGGGGTGCAACTGCTTACCATCGGCGTTTTGGGAAGATATATAGGTAATATTTTTGATGAAACGAAAGAAAGACCGGAATTTATTGTTAATGAGAGAATTAATTTCTAATAAAGCCAAGTAGCATGAAAAAAACTTATATAGAAAACAAAAACAACCCATGGTTTTGGGCATTTATTATTCTAATTGTGCTCACCTTATTTGCTATGCCGCTCATGAGTATAGATGCCGGAAACTCGGGAGATGAAGATGGTTTTCAATATCCATACGCTGAAAAAATTGTAGATTTCTATGTTACTTGGGGAAAAGATACAACATGCCTCGAAAATATTGATATGGGAATGCACGGCGGTTGGTTCGACCCATTAACTGTGGCTATTGTTAGAATTTTTAAAATTAATGATTACCATACTATAAGGCATATTCTGAATGCCTTGTTGGGATTTGTTGCCATTTTGTTTTCGGGACTTTTGGCAAAAAACATCGGTGGATGGCGCGCCGGAGCCATCACCTTGCTGCTACTGTTTTTGTCTCCACGATTTTTGGGACACTCTTTTAATAATCCAAAAGATTTACCTTTTGCTGCTTTGTTTATTGCCAGTATTTACTTCATCCATAAATTTATCTCGGAATATCCCAAGCCTACAGTAAAAACGTGCGTAAAGCTTGCTGTTTCCATTGCATTAGCTATTACTTCGCGTGTAGGTGGCTATCTGTTGTTTGCTTATCTCGGCTTGTTCATTTTGGTTTATTATCTTATCGTTAACAAACCAAAAGAGTATTTTTCCAAAAAAAATTTTGCTATTATTAGACGACTGTTTTTTTGCTATACAGGAATATTAATTGGAGCATTTTTGCTCACCATTCCATTGTGGCCCTTTATTATGCGAGCTCCAATTAATAACACCGTAAAATCGTTTACGGATTTGTCGCAATATGCTATCGGTATTCGCCAACTTTTTGAGGGCTCGCTGCAATGGTCGGATATGCTACCTTGGCATTATACACCAAAATTTATACTCATAACTATTCCTATAGCTGTGATTATAGGATGGGTACTCTTTTTTACTTTCATTTGGAAAGACAAAAAGAATTATTTTAACTATTTCATTATCTTTTTTGCCTTTTTCTTTCCCATTTTTTGGATTGTTTATACCAATGCCAATGTTTACGGCGGCTGGCGACACTCATTGTTTGCCTATCCGCCTATGGTGGTAGCAGCAGGATTGGGGTTTAATTTAGCAATAGAATGGGTATTGAAGAAAGTGATTAAAGATATCTGATAAAATTTATTCATTCGTATTGCATAAATATTTAATATATTATTCATCTCATTGCATAATTCTTATATTTTTGCCGAAAATTATCTCTAATTAATGAAAGAAATATTACGACAAGTTATTTCAGACCAACATCAACAACTTTCTAATGAATTTTTTATAGAAAGAAAAATTGCCCAACAATTAGTTGATTGTAATGAAATATTAATTATCTCCGGTTTAAGACGCTGCGGTAAGTCAGTTCTATTACAGCAAATTAGAGAAAAACAAACAGAAAAAGACTTTTTTATTAACTTTGACGACGAACGTTTGGTCGGGTTTAGGGTTGAACATTTTCAACTGCTAAACGAACTCTTTATTGAACTTTTTGGTGTTCAACATCATTATTATTTTGATGAAATACAAAATATTATTGGTTGGGAAAGATTTGTAAGGCGATTGTATGATACAGGAAATAAAATTATTATTACAGGTTCAAATGCTACTATGTTGAGCAAGGAGTTGGGAACGCATCTTACCGGTCGTTTTTGCAGATATGAACTTTACCCTTTTTCATTTCCGGAATATTTAACTTATAACAAGATACCTGCTCCTACTAATCAATTGTTATCGACTCCTGATAAAGCTTTGATATTGAAATATTTCCACTTATACCTTAAAATGGGGGGAATTCCTCAATATTGTGTCTCAAAGAATGATAATGTACTGAAAAATTTGTATGAAAGCTTGGTTTATCGAGACATTATTGTGAGAAACAAGATAAGTAACGAGTTGGAATTGATGCAATTGTTGAAATATTTGGCCACTAATGCTACGCAACCGGTATCATACAACAATCTATCCGATTTATTTTCAATAAAACATGTAAACACAATTAAAAACTACATCAAAGCTATTGAAGATACATATCTTTTAACTCAAGTTTACAAATATGATTTTGCTTTAAAGAAACAGATTGTAAATGCAAAAAAATGTTACTTTATAGATAACGCACTCCTTCATCGCATAGGATTTAATGCCACCGATAATTTTGGTCAATTACTTGAAAATCTCGTTTTTATTGAATTGAAGAGAAGAGGAAAATCTCTGTTTTATGCACAAAATGGATATGAATGTGACTTTATTGTTGAAGAAAATAATCATATTACTGATGCTATTCAAGTGTGTTATGATTTAACTAATGAAAAAACAAAAAAAAAAGAAGTATCCGGCTTACTCAAAGCAATGGATAATTATAAATTACAAGAAGGGCTTATTTTAACCTTAGATTCTGAAGAGGAGTTAATGATAGATAATAAAAGTATTTTTGTAAAACCTGTTTGGAAGTGGTTGCTTTTTATGAATAAGGATTATAATCCCCCCCAAAAAAAGATACCTTCCCATTTTTCAAAAGCGTATCCCGATGCTGAATTTCAGTGCATTACCCTCGAAAATTATTGGGATTTAATAATATGACAATAAATAAACCTATGAACAAATCAACAAAAATTATCCTTATTAACGTAGCTGCAATTGCAATTATCTTGTTACTTTTGTGGAATCCCATCCGTCACATTGTTAAAAATCATCCATACGAATATGTTTATTTCAATGAATTGGCGGGTGGTATCAACAATGCGTACGGTAATTACGAAACGGATTATTATTATAACTCTACACGAGAAGCAGTGGAATGGGTAATTGCCCATGCACAAAAAACGGGCTTGGAAACGGGTAATAAAATACGGGTTGCCACGTGGCATTCCGCATCGGTACAATATTTTTTTAGAAACGATACTGCCGATTATCAAGTGGTTTTTGCAAGATGGTATGAACGAGGAAACAGTGACTGGGATTACGCCATTTTTACCATTACAGGGATGATGCCGGAAGAGGTAAAAAGTGCAAACTTCCCTCCAAAAAACACAGTATATCAAATAAAAGTGGACGATAAACCCATCTGTTTGGTGCTAAAAAGAGAAACAAAAGATGACCTTATCGGTTTGCAATTAAAAAATGACAAAGAGTTTCAACCCGCTATTGCTCATCTAAAAAAAGCATTGGAAATTGACCCCTTTAATGTTTCAATAATTATGAATATCATTGAAACCTATTTTAACTTAGGAAAGTTGGATTCTGCAAAAATTTATACTGATCATGCATTGGAATTTGTACCTAAATATGAGCCGGCAAATTACATGTTGGCACATTACTACCAATATACCCGCGAATCTGATAAGGCGTTGAAAATACTAAAAACAATTCGTGAAAATAATGTGAAATTTAAAGCTGCGTATCATTTTGCATTTCAAATATATGCACAACAAAACGATTTCAAAAACGCTGAAAAAATGATGTTAAACCTTATGGCAATAGACCAATTAGATGAACAAGGTTTTAAACAATTAATTTCGATATATAAGGCGCAGGGGTTAGATGAACGCGGCGCTTACAAAAAAATTTATAAAAAATATATTGAAGCCTTTGAAAAATTAGGAAAGAAAAAAGAAGCACAAATGTATCGAGATGCGTTGAAAAAGATGTAAACCCAAAATGTTCATGTGAAGTGCCATTTTAACAAACTCTCTTTCCAATCCGGTATTATAATATGAAACTGTTTCTTTATTTTTGACAAATCAAAAACCGAATACGCCGGACGGGTAGCCGATGTAGGATATTCAGCGGTAGTGATGGGATGAACCTTACAAGGCAATTGCGCTACTTTCATAATCTCTTTGGAAAATCCATACCAACTTGTAATGCCTTCATTAGCATAATGAAGAATCGTGGGTTTTGTAATTTTTTCTATTTGAGGAATAATGTGCAAAATTGTTTCTGCCAAATCATTTGCATTGGTGGGCGCACCAAATTGGTCGTTCACTACAAAGATTTCCTCTTTTTTTTTACCCAATTCTAACATGGTATTCAAAAAATTGTGCCCATATTTTGAATACAACCAAGAAGTTCTGATAATTATACTTGGAATTAGCGCATTCAAAATCGCCTTTTCGCCTGCAAGTTTTGATTTTCCGTAAACAGAAGCAGGGTTTGTAGAAGCATTCGTTTTGTAAGGCTTTGTAGCTTTTCCGTCAAAAACATAATCGGTAGAAATATGAATAAGAAAAATATTTTGTTCCATACAAATATGCGCCAACGTAAAAACGCCATCTGTATTAATTGAAAACGCTTTTTCCGGTTCGCTTTCCGCCTTATCCACAGCGGTATATGCGGCTGTGTTGATGATACAATCTATCTTGTTTTGATAAACAAAATCCGACACAGCATTTATGTCGGTAATATCTAACTCTTCGATGTCGGTGAAAATTAATTTTTGAATTTTATATAAACTACTACTTACTGTTTCTTGCAAACATTTGCCTAATTGTCCGTTGCATCCGGTGATTAAAATGTTTTTTATTTCTTTCATGGAAAAATTTTTTTGGCAAAAATAAGATTTTAATGATTTTGCTCTATTTTTTTTTAGTTAAGTTTTTATCTCAAAAAAAAATCTATTTTTGCCGTCCAATTTTAAAATCCATTATAAAATGAAAAAAGATATCCATCCAAAAGAGTATAGAACTGTGGTTTTCAAAGATATGTCGAACGAATATGCATTTTTAAGCAAATCTACGGTAAACACGAAAGATAGTATTGTTTGGGAAGACGGCAAAGAATATCCGCTCATTAAGCTTGAAATTTCCAATACTTCGCACCCGTTTTTCACCGGAAAAATGAAGTTGGTGGACACTGCCGGTCGCGTGGACAAATTCCGCAGCAAATACGCAAAACATTTAGACAAGAAAAACTAAAATCAAATAAATATCGTTTAAAAATGAGGCTTTTCACAAGAGAGGTCTCATTTTTAATTTTTTAAAGTTTATGAATATCATTTTGTTCGACAACCAAACCAGAGCACATTTGCTTCCTTTCACTTTCACACGCCCTGTGGCAGAAATCAGAATAGGAGTCACTACCATTCGCGAAAAATGGGAACGTGCTTTCAAAACCGAATGTTCGTTTTTTACACAAGATTATTTATCGGAACTTTTTCCGTGTGAAATTACAGATGATAATCTGTTTATTGCCGGAAATCTACTACCCGACCCGTTGCTTGTTGCTGCCATTAAAGCGCTTCGTATTGGAGAGGTTTTGAAAGACGGTCTTAATCAGGTGTTGGCTTTGCGTGCGGGAAGTTTTGAAGAGTTTACAAACCTTGAGAACTTTAAAGCAATAATCTATTCTGAAGAAATTACGAGAATTATTTCCAAATCGGATATATTTTCATATAATGTTTTTGCGCTAATTAGCGATTTTTATAACATTACAAAACGGAGAAAAAGCGCTACGTTAAGTGTTTCAAATAAGCTAATCGGCAATCCAAAAAATCTTTTTATAGAGGAGGGGGCAAAAATTGAAGGTGCTATCATTAATTGCGAAACGGGACCGGTTTATATTGGAAAAAATGCACAAATTATGGAAGGATGTTGCATACGTGGCCCTTTTGCATTGTTAGAAGAATCTATAGTAAAAATGGGTGCCAAAATTTATGGAGCTACCACAATTGGTCCTCACTGCAAGGTGGGTGGCGAAATCAATAATGTAGTGATGTTTGGTTATTCTAATAAAGCACACGACGGTTTTCTCGGTAATGCAGTTATTGGAGAATGGTGCAATATTGGCGCAGGAAGCGATGCTTCGAACATGAAAAACAACTATGGAAAAGTTGCACAATGGGACTACGCTTCGCAGTCGTATCAAAATACGGGATTACAGTTTTGTGGGTTAATGCTGGGCGACCACTCCAAATGCGGCATCGGTAGTATGTTTAATACGGGAACCGTAGTTGGTGTGTGTTGCAATCTGTTCGGCACAGACTTCCATAGAAGTTTTGTGCCCTCATTTTCAACAGGAAGCCGAAATAAAGGCTATACACAATATTCCATAGAAAAGGTATTGGAAACCGAGCGGGCTATGTTTTTGAGGAGAGATTTAGAGATGAGCGAAGTTTATGCTAAAATGCTGGTATTGTTAAGTGAGCAGGTCATTCATTAATTTTTCCGCCTCTACTTTACTTCTTGCTTCAGCATAAATGCGAATAATAGGTTCCGTATTCGAGGGGCGCAAATGTATCCAGCCGTGTTCAAAATCTATTTTCACGCCATCAATGGTATTAGGATTGTATGATGCGTATTTTTGTGCTATTTTTGGTAATATTTCTTGAACATTCGTTGATGGAGTAAGTTCAATTTTGTTTTTAACAATCACATATTGCGGATACAACTTTTTGATTTCGGAGCATTTTAGTTTTGATTTTGCCATAAAGGACAAAAATAGAGCAATACCCACCAACGCATCGCGTCCGTAGTGCAATTCAGGAAGAATGACACCTCCGTTTCCTTCGCCACCAATAATGGCATTCGTTTCTTTCATTTTTTCCACCACATTTACTTCGCCTACCGCGGCGGCGGAATAGGTAATACCGTGTTTTTTACTCACATCGTACAATGCCCTCGAAGAAGACAGGTTAGAAACAGTATTCCCTTTTTTATGCTGTAATACGTAATCGGCAACAGCAACCAAAGTATATTCCTCCCCAAACATCTCTCCGTTTTCCATCACAATTGCCAATCTGTCCACATCCGGATCTACGACAAAACCCACATCAAAACTTTCTGCTTTCTGCTCTTCGCATGTCGTGTTCTTCATTATCGCCGATATTTCGTGTAAGTGCTCAGGCAGTGGCTCGGGATGGTGTGGGAAAATTCCGGTAGGTTCACCATACAACATTTTATAGTTTTTTACGCCCAACTTCTCTAATAACATGGGAATAGCGATACCTCCGGTGGAGTTTACCGCATCGCAAACTACCGATAAATCAGCTTTCTGTATGGCTTTCACATCCACCAACTCTAATTTTAAAATTTCGTTGATGTGGTCTTCAATGGCATGGTCATATTTTATATAACTTCCCAAATTTTCTACAGAAGCATAATAAAAATTCTCTTTTTCTACAAATTCCAGCAATCGTTTTCCTTCTTTGCCGGATATAAATTCGCCTTTTTCATTTAACAACTTTAAGGCATTCCATTGCATAGGGTTATGGCTGGCGGTAATAATGATTCCTCCGTCGGCATGATGTTGTGTTACAGCCATTTCAACGGTAGGTGTAGTAGAAAGTCCCACATCAACCACATTCACGCCCATACTTTGCAACGTAGCGCAAACCAATGCATTAATCATATCGCCGGAAATGCGGGCATCACGACCAACGATAAACTTGCTTTCTGCTTTCTGCCTTCTGCCTTCTGCTTGTAACGTTACAAACGCAGATGTAAATTTCACCACATCAACAGGGGTGAGGTTTTCGCCGGTATTACCGCCAATAGTACCACGAATACCCGAAATAGATTTGATAAGCGCCATAATTCTTTTTAAACGCCACAAAAAAACAAAAAAAATGATTACCCCTCTTGACAAACGCATTTCTGTAATGTATATTTGCAGTGCATGAATTTGAATCTTTAAATCTATAAACAACATGCTCCCTTCCCTCCTCAATTTCTTCTACCCCCGTAGCTGCATTTCTTGCGGAAATGTTTTAATGCAACACGAACACTATTTCTGTTTGCATTGCTTGCACAATCTTCCGGAAACACGTTATCATGAATTTGATAAATCACCGTTGTCGCTACTTTTTTTAGGACGTGCACCGGTGGAACACATTGGAGCGTTTTTGTTTTATAAAAAAGGAAATCAGGTGCAAAAAATTTTGCATCACTTGAAATATAAAGGTGTAAAAGAAATCGGCTTTTTTTTTGGGAATATGTATGGAGCGCAACTTTCTCAATATGAAAAATGGAAAAAAATAGACATGATCATTCCCATTCCATTACATAAGAAAAAGGAGAAAAAAAGAGGCTATA